>ERZ773031.158-NODE-158-length-36633-cov-16.390262_pt1 | contig 36633 bp, 53 predicted proteins | sample MGYA00511666_ERZ773031 | MGnify/ENA primary metagenome ERZ773031 (study PRJEB29015, sample SAMEA2738135) | human oral metagenome | biome: human oral; feature: human-associated habitat; material: saliva | place: China | collected 2250 ...
TTCAGAAAGTTCGTCGTATTGACGAGATTTCTGCGTTCTGGGGAATCATGAACGGAACCACCAACTACATTGTCTATTCTATGCTCAAAGACGGAACGGACTTTGCTGAGGTTCTGAGCAAGGCTCAGGAGCTGGGTTACGCCGAGCGAGACCCGTCAAGCGATATCGACGGCATTGATGTTCGCTCTAAGACTATGATTTCTGCATCTATCGCCTTCGACGTAATCTGCACAGACCAGATTCCTATGTCTGGTATCAGAAACTTAACTAAACGCGATCTTGCCATGTTTGGCAGTCACGATATGACAATCAAGCTCTTTGGGCGTGGTGTTTCTGACGGAACATCCTACGCCGTTGCTGTTGAGCCAGTTGCGGTTTCGCTCTCAACTATAGAGGCCAACGTTCCAACTAACTTTAACGTTGCAACTGCCGTGGGAAATACCATTGGCGAGCTCAAGTTTTATGGTCAAGGTGCCGGTGGCGATCCAACGGCTAACGCCGTCGTGCAGGATATTATTGACTGTGCCGCGGCTCCTGCTGGGGGTCAGCAGACTTTCTCGTCAGATCTTTCGTATAATCCTGAGCTGCTTGTTTCCGACTATGTGTTTAGGACACAGGCCGATATTCCAGGCGGTACATTCTGGGAGCCGGGTGCTCAGTTGGTTAAAAATCTAAGTGCCGAGAAGGCCCGCGAGCTTCTTACCAGCGCACTTTCGCAAGACCCTACAACCTTTATGGCTGCACTTGAAAAGAGGAATTAGAAATGATCAAAATTGCAAAATTTGGCGGCTCAAGTGTTGCTTCTGCAGAGCAGTTCAAAAAAGTTAAGGCTATTGTTGAAGCTGATCCTGATAGACGCTTTATCGTTTCGTCTGCAGCAGGAAAGCGACATTCAACCGATAACAAGATTACTGATCTTCTACTACTGGTAAATGCCCACATTGAGTATCACGTTGACTGCACATCTTTGCTTACAGACATCGAGGCTCGCTTTGTGGAGATTGCTGATGAGCTGGGAGTTGCATGGCCTGTCGCCGAGGAGTTTGAGAAGTTTGCTACAAACATCAAGTCCTTCTCGCCAGAGTATGTGGTCAGTAGGGGCGAGTGGTTTACCTGCCAGTTGCTTGCAGAGTATCTGGGTCTGCCATTTGTTGATGCTGCAGACGTTATGGTGTTCCACCACGACGGCACTATTGACATGGAGCGCACTGCTTCCAGGCTCAAAGAGGTAGTTGCTCGCAGTGGCTCGTTTGTACTGCCTGGCTTCTACGGTGCTACCGTTGACGGTGCAATTAAGCTGTTCCAGCGCGGTGGTGGTGATATTACCGGTGCCATTGTTGCTCGCTGCCTAGACGCTGACTTGTATGAGAACTGGACTGACGTCTCTGGCTTCCTTTCTGCGGATCCTCGCATTGTTCAGAATCCACGTGCCATTGGCCGCATTACTTTTGACGAGATGCGCGAGCTTTCTTACATGGGCGCTTCCGTTCTTCAGGAAGAGGCAATTTTCCCTGTTCGCGAGGCAAATATTCCAATTCAGATTAAGAATACCAACCGTCCAGAAGATGCGGGCACGGTTATTCGTGAGACCGCGGATGGCGATACAAACGAGCACTTGATTACAGGTATTGCAGGCAAGAAAGACTTCTTGGCTATTCACGTTAAGAAGGCTCACATGTCCAACGAGGTTGGCGTCATCAGCCGCGCTCTCAATATTGTTGAGCGTTACGGCGTCTCTGTTGAACACATCCCAACAGGCGTTGATTCGTTTGGTATTGTGGTAAATGCCTCCGACGTAAAGGATACGGTTTATTCCATCATCAGCGATATTCGTCGAGAGATTGAGCCTGATGACATTACGATGGTAGACCGCTTAGCTCTTGTCTCTGTTGTTGGTCGCAACATGTCAAGGCGTTCCGGCACCTCTGGTAAGATCTTTGGCGCGCTGGGCAATGCGGGCGTCAACATTCGCATGATTACGCAGAGCTCGGAAGAGATTAGTATTATTGTGGGCGTCGATAATGCCGACTTTGATCGCACAATTGGCGTCATTTATAACGGATTTGTTCGTGACGAAATGGTTTCGAGGTAACTATGACTTTTGATCCAAACGGTAAGGTCGTTGCAATTCTTGGTGCTACCGGCGTTGTTGGTGCCCAGATGATGCAGTGCCTTGAAGAGCGTAATTTTCCTATCAAGGAGCTGGTACTTCTGGCATCCGCTCGAAGCGCTGGTAAAACTGTCGAATTTGCTGGCCAGCAGATTGTAATTCGCGAAGCAACACCAGAGGCTTTTGAGGGTGTAGATATTGTCCTTGGCGCAGCTGGCGACGAGCAGGCAAAAGAGCTGCTCCCCGAAGCAGTTAAGCGTGGATGCGTCTGCGTTGACAACTCCCATGCATTCAGAATGGACCCAAACGTTCCGCTGGTAATCCCAGAGATTAATGCCGAGGATATCAAGAATCACAACGGCATCATCTCTAATCCAAACTGTGCAACCATTATTGGCTTGGTACCTCTGTATCCTCTGCATAAGGCGGCAGGTGCAAAGCGTATTATTGCATCAACCTACCAGGCTGCATCAGGCGCTGGCCTTCCTGGTCTTACGAGCTTGAAGAATCAGATGGCTGACGTTGTTGCAGGTAGGGAAGTAACCGAGACTGCTCCTTTTGCATACCAGCTGGCAGTCAATCTGATTCCACAGATTGGCGGCTTTAACGAGGTTGGATACACTTCCGAGGAAATGAAGATGCAAAACGAGGGCCGTAAGATCATGCATCTTCCTGAGCTGCGCGTTAACTGCACCTGTGTTCGAGTCCCAACGATGCGCTCACACTCTGAGTCCATCACTGTTGAGTTTGAGCGTCCTTTAAGTCCAGATGAGGCTCGCGCAATTCTTGAGGATGCTCCAGGAATCAAGGTAGTGGACAACCCAGCAGAGCTTCAGTACCCAATGCCTCTTGATACTTCTGACCAGGACCTTATCTATGTTGGTCGCATCCGAGAGGACCTCTCTGCAGATAATGAGACCAACGCACTGACGTTCTTCTGCTGCGGCGACCAGATTAGGAAGGGTGCCGCAACAAACGCTGTCCAGATTGCAGAGTACCTGCTGTAACATCTGGCATGCAGCCATGCTCACATCATTTTCGTTGACCAAATACCCGTTCGATTCTATTTCGTGGAATCGAACGGGTATTTTTGTGCGTCCAAGTGAAATTTTCAGCGATAGAGTGCCATTCGGCGGCAAAGTGGTAAAAAATGCGTTTAGTTGGAGTATCCAAAAATGCTTAGTTTCTATGCAAACCATCTACCAGCAATTTTACGTGGACAAAAATTACGGAAATTATCACAAAATTTCTGAACTGGGAAAACGTAAGTGACAAAACTTCGAAGACCAAAAATAAACTCCAACTAAACGGATTTTTTACCCAAAACAGCACCTCTAATTTGATACATCAATTTCTTGATTAGTTTTCGTGCATATTGGCAAGTGTTTATGCAAAAATCGCCTATCTAGATAGTTAAAACTTTTATTCGAACAGGTATTCTACTTTTACAGTAGCCATACAGTTTGGAGGCAAAATGGAGGCAGCCGATAAAAATTTTAACAAAAAAGGTAGACAGCAAGCCGTCTACCTTGGGTTTTTGGTGCCTCCTGCGCGATTCGAACGCGCGACCTGCGGTTTAGAAGTTATGTTTTTTACCGCTCAGTATGTTTCGTTACGCTCAATAAGTGCTGTTACAACCTGCAAAAACAAGTTTTTGTCCGGTGTGTATAGTAAAACAATCCATACAGTTTGGAGGCAGTTTGGAGGCAGCGCCTCCAACCAACTTGTTGCACGTTAAGGAGAAATGGCATGAATATCTCAGTCAGATTGCGTGGCAAGGTTTGGCAAGCAAGGGTGAGGTATCGTGGAGCAGATGGACTTATTCATGAGAAGCACCACTCTTTGAGTGCTCCATCGGATAAATCTGGTCGAGGAAAAAAGACCGCCATGCTCGAGGCTGAGAAATGGGTTAAGGATGCGGGGTTTGTTGAGGTTGTTGAACAGAGTCAAGCAACAAGGCTTGATTGTTCGGCGTACACATACTGTCTCAATTACTTTAAGAGCCTTGTGGCCACGCAGCAAATAGAACGCCGCACCTATACGTCTTACAAGAACAGTATCCGATACATAGATCTCTTCTTTGGTGAGAAACGTTTACAGGACCTTACTATTACAGACGTTGAGATGTATGTATCCTGGCTTTATGACTCCAACTACTCAGCGAACACCATTAAGAAGGCTTTCAATGGCTTACGCCAGTGCACACGCCATGCTGTGGCAATTAGAGATCTGCAATATGACCCATGTGCGTCAATCAAGGCTCCAAGAGGACATCTTGCACCACCAAATCCATTGGATGAACCTTCACGTAAGAAGCTTCAAGTTATGCTTGCTGCTCTAGAGCTTTCTCCAATGGTTATTGCAACGTATCTGGCATATTTTACTGGCATGAGGCGTGAGGAGTGCTGCGGACTTCAGTGGAAGGACGTAAAACTCAAAGCAGAGGACGTTACAGCACATCTCTGCCGCGCTATTTCGTATGACGGTGGTAAGACCTATGTGAAAGGCTTAAAGAACGGTAAAACAAGAACGGTACCTATCCCAACTCCACTTGTAGACATTCTTAAGCAGTGGCGCACCAAGTACATTGAAGACTGTATGTTGATGGGAATTGCGTTTAATGAAGAGATGTATGTTTTAGGTGATTTCTCTGGTGAGTATCTCAGGCCAGAGCGAGTCACAGCTTGGTGGAAGAGACACTCGGAAGAATGGGGGCTTCTAGGCACGCAGGGGAGACGGCCAGTCTTTCACGATCTGCGTCATACGTATGCCACAATCGCAGTTAGGACCATGGACATTAAGAGTGCACAAGACATTCTTGGACACAGCGATATTAATATGACAATGCGCTATGCAGATACAGATTTAGAGCAGATTCAAAAGGCAGGAAAAATCATCGGAGAAGCTCTTAACGACGCTCATAAAGACGGCGCAGAAGTACTACAACTTAGGCGAGCGATATAAAAAGAGGAGCTTATTGCTCCTCTTTTTCGTTCTCTTTTTCTATTTTTTGGAATAGAGAAACGAGCTTTCTTTGGTCCACAGCTGGAAGAACTGTATCTTCAATGTCCATGTTGTATAAAAGGCTTGAAATTTTATTTCTGGCAAATTCATATGAACTACTAGCAACCGTTTTTAAAAGCTCATTGTATAGCTTTATATCCGCGTTGCCATCGATGGTAATAGCTGCTTTACTATCCACAACAATTTTCACTGAGGCAAATGCGTTGTCTTCATTTTCGTTGAAAAGGTCGATGCTAATTCCAAGAGTAATTAATTTCGCGTGCAAATTAGTCGCTTTTATTGTTTTGGTTGCACAAGAAATTGGGCTTAATGCGAATGTGAAATGGTCGACTATTCCTTTTGTGTCAGCTGATGTTTTTGCCTTAAGCTCGCGTATTCTGGTATCAACTAATATTTGCGTTAATGCCTCTGCTTTTCGTGACATTACATACGCTCCCTTGCATCATACGTTTGAGTTTGAACATGTTCTTTTGGCTGCTTAAATAACATGACATCACATGGTTGGGGCGACCAATACAGCAGCTCCTGCGGACGATAATTTTCCGATTGAGTTAGATCTTGCTTTTGCTCTACGCCAGATAATCCGTCCTGGGACCCAAAGTCGTTGTATTGTTTACGAGCGTCTACACTTGCTTTCGTTACATACTCTTTCCCTTGATATAAGAACGTTTCAAGCTTACCGGCTTTAATGAGTTGAGATACTCTTCCTTGTGATATCCCAAGCTCTCTAGCAGCTTCTGCTTTAAGCATTCTCGGGATAGAGCTAAGGCTTGTATCTATCACAAGAGAATAAATCTTTCCACCATATTGTGGTTCATTATCAACTGTTGGCTCTGCTAATTCTTTGCCACGCATGAGCTGATCTTGAATTTCTGTAGTTAGCAAGTCAGAGGCCATTTCCAAGCAGTCCAGTTTTGAAAATCCCTCAGTTGCTCCATCGAAATCAAATGGAACAGCAATATAGAAATCACCGTCTTTGAAGATTTCGACTTCGTATACGTATAGCATTTCAGTTCCTTTAGTCATCTAGCTTTGCGTCTTTTAAAATTTGCTTATATGTGAAGTCGTTGATTTCGTTATGTCTTGGTACGAGTACGTGTCTTCCGTCTTCATGGTTAAATTTTTCGTGTTTTGTCCCACCGACAGAATAGAATCCTTCTTTTCTAAGCCTAGCTATAAGTTTCCTTCTCGATGCCATTAGCGCGTCTCCTGTTGGCAACAGTCTAAACATTCCTTTAGTGGTTTTCAAGTACTATTTAGCTTATTTAAGGTCGTATAAGCTTCTGAAGATCATATTAGTTCTGTAAGAACTTTTTTGCCTCTATTCTTCTTCAGATGCAGCTTTCGATTTTGTAACAGGCTTCTTACGCTCGTCTTTTTTCATTTTTGCAATTGCCTTACGGCTGTCATCTGTTACCTTTTCGGGCAAGAATAGGCGCGAGATTAGGGCTTCTGCAATTTCTGAATTTTTAAGGTTCTGACCTGTGGTGTTCTTGATAGCAACTCGCAGCTTATTAATGACTTCAGTTGAGATGATATGGTCTGCAAGATTCTCTCCAGAGAGGGCAATGCGTCTCTGATAATAGTCGTCAATCTCATTCTTACGATGTGCTTCTTCAGAGAGCAGGTAAAGCAGCTCTGTTTTCTGCGCTGGGGCTGTTTCTTTGTCGGAGATAGTGACTCTGAATACTAGCTTTGTGACAGGGATTTTGCCTTCGAGTTTAGTACGGTAGACCTGCCAATCATCACCATTCGTAAGAATAATCCAGTCAATGCCTTCGTCAACAGCATATTGACGCGCTTGATTAAGGTGTGTTTCCTTGAGCTTAAGCCCAATCTGCTTAACCTCAACGACAAATACCTCTTCATCGGATGTGCGAACAACATAATCTGCAAAGCGGGAGCCAATCATTTGCTCTGCTGTGACATTATCAAATCTATCCCAACCAAGATACTCACACAGAATGTCTGAGACAATCTTACGAGTGTCAGCTTCTTTGAAGTCTTCAGCGCGTCCCTTTTCGACAATTGTCGTCATGCGTCTCAAACCTTTTTTGATACGGTCCTTCGCCTTGTCTTGGTAAACAGCCATTTCCCAAACCCTTTCACAATTCCTTCAAACTTTTATATATCGGACTCAGTTTCTGTCCGGTGTTACCACTAGATTGAAACGTGCGTTCCTTGAGAACTAAATCATTTTGACTTCTTCAAATCTTCAATAGCTGAAGCCGTGTCTTTGAGCTGAGCAATCAGAGCATCAATTTGTTTCTCGTTTTCATGTTGCTCTTTTGTGGCTTCCCGTCCAGCAAGTTCATCCAATGTGCATCCGAGGACCTTTGCAGCTTTAATTGCATACTCAAGGTTTATCGGAGTTATCTCTCTTTCCCAATTACTCACTATTTGCTTTGTGACTCCGAGTTTTTCCGCAAGCTCATCCTGCGTCAGCCCTCTTGACTTACGTATTTCTTTGAGCATCAGCTTATATCTGCTCATAGACACCACCTTTCAACTGCAGTGTACACATATTCTACACAAAATCACAATATTTGTGAATAACACTTTTGAAAATAGCAAATATTGTTATACTAAACACTACAAAATAGCAAAATTTGTTATTTTTGAACATTGAAAATCGCATAAAAAAACGAAATCGCTCTTCAGTCATCATGCGCGACTTGTTTTATCTCTGCGATTTTTTGATTGGAGGAATTATGGAAATTAAAGATTCTGTTGCAGTACGCCTTCGAGTGGCAATGGCATCTAACGGCATCTCAGCTCGTGAACTTGCTGCAAAAACTGGCATTTCAGAAACGACCATTTACAAAGCGAGCAAAGAAGTCAATGACAAAAAGACCAGCTTGAGAACAATCAGAATTCTTGCTGATGCATTGAATGTCTCTACTCAATGGCTTGCGTGCTTGGAGTAAAAATGCCAATACCACAAAACGCTGGTTCAGCGTGGTCGTTCCACTGGGAACCGGCAGATGGACATGAAGTTGACCCAAAGGAAGCAAAACCGCCTTACATAACAGTAATGTGCTTTGAAAAAGCATCTCTCACAAAGAGTCGCTTCAATGATGCTTATTACGTTAGGGAAGACAGTGGAAACCTTTGGTTTCTTGGCAGCTTTGAGCGAGACGCTGAAGCATGTAAAGCTTTTATCACTTGGACAAAATGCCATTAAAAGAAGAGCCCTCCTCACGCGGCAACGTGGGAGAGCGTGTCCAAAACTTTAAGGAGTTGAAATGGACGATACAAGTATACAGGTTTTTAGTTCTCAACAGTTTGGAGAACTCAGAGCCCTTAAAGGATCTGACGGAGAACCTTGGTTTGTCGCTAAAGATGTCTGTGATGTTTTAGAAATCAGAACCGATACAATTCGCAGAATTTTAGACGATGATGAAGTTGACGAAACGAACCCCAATACTATTGGGGTTGCTGGCGGACGAAACCCGCTCATCGTTTCTGAAGCTGGTCTGTACAATCTCGTTTTGCGCAGCCGTAAGCCAGAAGCTCGAGAGTTTAAGCGTTGGGTCACTCATGAAGTCCTTCCGTCAATCCGCCGCTCTGGCGGCTACATTGCCACCGATGGATCTGAAAGCAATGAAGAACTACTGGCTCGTGCGGTCCTAGTGGCAAATGAAGCTATCCAGCGCAAGGATGCACAGCTTAAAGAGCAGCGGCGTCAGCTCTATGAGAAGGATACGACCATCATCGAACAAGGTGTCAGAATTGACGAGCTCGCACCGAAGGCGGGAGTGTATGACACAGTTATTAGTGTCAAAGGCACGATGACAATCACAGATGCCGCACGCTATCTTGCACAGTACGACCCGCTCATGAATCGCAAACGTCTCTTTGCACTTCTCCGTGCTGATGGAATGATTTGCCAGGGGAGTAACGCCCCTACAAAGCGAGGAATTGAGACAGGCAGGTTTGTGCAGATCATGAGCACCCGCCGAGACGGTAAATCAAATGAGCCTTATGCCAGGATGACGCAGAAAGGCTTTGACTGGTGCGTTACCGCTTACTGTACAGCTCCACTTATTGATTAGCTCTTATGGAGAGCTTGCGAAACACTGAGCTCATAACCGTTGAACAGGCGTCTCAACTTTTAGGCATACCTACCTCTACGATGCGCAAGATGTGCGCTCGAGGGGAGGTGTATGCCAAGAAAGCCGGTAAACGATGGCTCATTAACAAACGGATTCTTCTGAGCCTATATGGCTTGCATTCTAAGGAATAACCCATGAAAAAAAGAATATTTCTTGTGGCTTTGCTGCCCTTGCTGGTCTACTTCACAGCTGACTGCCTGGGCATTTTTGAGCCGCATAACGCGGCATATCTGATGGCTTTCAGATATGCCCTAATCGCATATGGACTTGTTGGAGCTTTAGCCGTATGGCTCAAAGACAAAGAGAAAGAGGTTTGCAATGCTGACTAGACAGGAGCGTCAAGAGGTTGCAGAAAGAGCTAAAGCATGCAAGAAAGAAGAAGAGCTTAACTGGGACCAATTTTCATACGTTCTTCTAGGCATTCAGAGCTGGAGGAATGACGAGGAACTCTTAGACCGCATCGTGGAGCTTTGTGAGGCAGTTAATGTTGACGATCTGGCATTTAGGCCATCAGTGGACGAGATGTACTTGCAGGCTCTGAAAGCCAAACATGAGCGCGTCGCTGCATATGTCGAAGCTGATTCATATGTGAACACAAGGCACATTATCAGTTGCATCGAAGACTTTGACATAGCGATTTCTCACTACAAGCGACTGATTGAAAAGGAGCAACAATGCTAACTAAAGAAGAGCGTGCAGCAATCGCTGAGAGAGCAGCATCTTTTAACGGAGACGCTCTTCGATACATAGATATCTATAAATGTTTAATTGGTGAATACCCGCCAAAAAACACATCATTTAAAGAGGACGAAAAAGCTATCCTAGACCGTCTAATCGACCTTTGCGACACGTCAAACATGGTTGAGTTACCCATCGACAAAGACGGTGTGCCTTTTAAGATAGGCGACACGGTATACGAATCTGATGGCACTGAACACAAAGTCGATGGATATGCGTTTACTATTGATGACGCAAAAATTCTTTCTATGATCGGCTCAAACAATAAATCTTATGTTGCTATTAACCCCGACGAACTTACCCACAAAAAGCCAGTAACAATCAAATCGCTTGCGCAGCGCATTAAGCATGTCTTAGAAGATGAAGCTACTTCGATAGGCGTTAACCCTTACGTTGAATTAGGGCGTATCGCTGAGCAGCTTGAAAGCCTAGGTGATAGCGATGACTAGCCGTGAAGAGCGCAAAGAGACTCTGAAAACGATACGTGAAGGCGGTATCGCTCGTAATGTATCAGAAGCATACGTGCTTCTACTCCACTGTATCGGTGTTAGACCACAGCTGCCAGCCGTAAATACATACGAGCTGACACTAGAGCGTCTGGCCGACCTTATCGACCCTACATGCAAGCCGGTCGAAGCGGGCAACAACACCGTCTGTTCCGAGTGCGGAGCTGACTTATATGACGATGACTTGTACTGTCCTCATTGCGGCGCAAGGGTGGTGCGCGATGACGGATAAGTTGCCACCAGCCCTAGACGTGGCCTGTGGGGGACGTAGTTTTTACTTTGATAAAGATGACGGGCGCGTACTTAAATGTGACGCACACCCAAGACATCTCACGTTGTGTGATGGACGCACGCTCGATGTTAGTCCAGATATAGTGGCTGACTTCCGGGAGTTACCTTACCCGGATAAAAGCTTTAATCTTGTTATCTTTGACCCACCACATTTAGACGTTGGTGCAGGTTGGCAAGTCGACAAGTACGGCAAACTTGATTCCGATAGCTGGCATGAGGACTTGTCCAAAGGCTTTAGCGAGTGCTTGAGAGTGCTCAAACCCCATGGCGTTCTCGTCTTTAAGTGGTACGAATATCACATTCCACTTAAGGATGTACTGGCACTCTGCCCGGCAAAGCCAATCATCGGTAACCGACGCCCTAAAGCCTCTAAGACGCACTGGGTGTTGTTTATGAGAGAGGCAGAGACGCTAGAGCAAGCCGTTAAACCATCAGATGACTATATCGACAATCAAACACTCGCACTGGCAACGTAAAGGAGAATCAATGAACTATCGTAAGAAACCCGTAGTAATAGAGGCTGTGCAGTACACACCTGATATGACACCACCTCAATGGTTAGTTGACGCACAGTCAGCTGGTATTTTCTGTCAAACAAGAAACGCAGATGGAGATAGCTGTTGGTGCATTAAAACCCTAGAGGGCGAGATGATAGTCAGTCCTAACGACTGGATTATTAAGGGTGTCAAAGGCGAACTTTATCCATGTAAGCCGGATGTCTTTGAACAAACATACGAGCCAGAGGAGTTGTAATGGATTCTGTAGATACTTCTCTTGATCTCATTAAGCGTTATGCTTTATTGGCATATATAAGTAACGGAAAATTTCTCGGCGGTGATATTAAAGACAGGCGAGTGTACTTGTCAGGACCAATTACTAACACAAAGAACTACAAAGGTTTGTTTATGTTTGCTGAAGCTCTCGTCGACTTTGGGGAAGCTGAGCAGATCTATAATCCCGCTGCGCAGATTCCTGCAAGTTCTAGCTGGGAACACGCAATGGCTCAATGTCTTTCAGAAATTACTAATTATGACACGATAGTGATGTTGCCCGGCTGGAATGTTTCTCGTGGAGCAAGACTTGAGCGTGATGTTGCACTTGCCTGTGGAATGCGGGTTCTTGAACTCAGTGAAAACAAGATTATTTATGGCCTTTATAGCTCGCTTAAAGAGACTCTTGAAAAATTCTTGTAAGTCATCTTACTAATAGAAAGGAGGCTCATATGGGTGCCGCAGATATTGTTGTTCTAGTTTTCTGTATTCTCGCTGGTATTGCTTTTGCTTTTAGCGATTAAATACCTTATTTATTAGAGGGGAGGTTTAGTGCTTAAAAAATTCATTGAATCGATAACGATGTTTATAGCCTCCTTTTGTGTCGTTATCTTTATTTCTTCTTCTGTTCTTCTTGCTTATTCCTTTATTTTTGAGCAGCTCAAAAATAACCCTTCATTTCCAGGACTGATATTGGCATCAGTAATCGTTGCTGCGTGGTGTACACACGATTGCGTACTAGCTTCAAATAAATAATTCCCTATTTTTTACAATCTAATAGAAAGGCTTTAACCATGAAGAAGGTTCTTCAATGGCTGGCTGTTGCTGTCTTTGCAGTACTGGTATTTGTGCCAGCAATCGTACAAGCACAGACGGTACCGACCGCGATTACCAGCTTTAGAGTTACGGACAAAAACAGGCAGGACTTAACTTCTGCATACACCAACCAAGACATCTACTTGACAGCTTCTTGGCAGGCTCAAGGTGAAGTCCATGAGGGCGATACATTCTCGCTTAGTATTCCGGACATCCTGGACTTTCCAGCAACTAATGCAGCGAGCTTCGACATCTATGCGCCAGACGGTAACGTCATGGCAACTGCGCAGGTTACACCCGGACGCGTCACAATCACGTACACGTCATGGGTTGAGGGCAAAGACCACGTGCAGGGTACGCTATGGCTGGCGGCTCATGTCAAGGCTGACGCAGCGGCAGGCACAACCACGCTAAGGCTCATTGATGAAGCCACGGGGCAGGTAGTAGAGACTAGCTTCGAGACTAGGCATTACGGAACTATCCAGCACGAGCTCATCGCAAAGTGGGGCGTTAAGACTGACCACGGCACGGTCGAGTGGTCGGTACGTCTAAACCACGCAGCGGAGTCACTCACTAACGTTGTACTAGAGGACACAGCGCAAGAGGGTACACGCATTATTCCTGGCTCATTTAGACTCTACCGCGTTCATATGGACGCATACAGCAACATTGACCCTGCAAGCTGGGTTCGTATCAATGTTCCTGAGCCAACCATTAACGGCAATACGTTTACGTGGGACCTGTCGAGCGTGGACTTCCAAGGTAACCAGTACTTCATGTACTACGAGACGGAAGGCACAGAGACAACCTCGAACGCAATTCAGCTAAAGAGCCGCGAAACCACGCAAGGTTCACACTACCAATACGTCAACCAAGACAGCGGCGGTAATGGCAACGGTGACAATCGCCCAACAGAGCCGGAGACTCCGCCTACTCCAGAACCAACACCTACCCCAGAGCCAACTCCAGGACCACAGCCACAGCCTACTCCACAGGATAACGAGCCAGAGCCTAAGCCTGAGCCAGCAAAGCCAGCGAAGAAGGCAAAGAAGAAGGCTGTACTGCCTGCAACTGGCGATACCCAAAACGTTGCGGTTGTTGCTGGTATTGGAGTTATCGCAATTATTGTCGCGATGGTAGCAAGCATGCCACTAAGGAGAGACTAATGAACCAAAAAGAAGCAGAAGACAGAGAGCGTCTCGAGAAGATGACGATGAAGGAAATCAAGGCAGTCGCAAAGGACGAGGGTATCGCTCTTGGATATGACGGTTCAAGAAAGGCTAATGCGATTGGCTTAATCCTTGAGTGGAGACGCTTCAAAGGCTGCTACATGGAGCGTTACTAATGAATCGCACCATAAAAGTCAGGAAAAATTCGAACGGCATTTGGTGCTGTCGACTTTACTTGGGAAGGAATCTTAACGGCAAAATCATTCAGCCATACGCAAGTTTTCCTGCAGCAAGAACGCAGAAAGAAGCTGAAGAATTAGCCAATATGTGGGCTTCACATATTACGTCTGACGGCAAAGTTAAAAGTACTCAGCTTACTGACTTGCTTCTTGAATATGTGTCAATTAAGCGCAGGAATGGCGCGAGCCCTAACACTACAAGGCAGCATGAAGGCTTTATTAGAAACCATATCAATGGAAGACTTGGCAAAGAGGACGTAAGGAGTGTTACGTCCTCTTTACTTACCTCTTTTGAACAGGATCTATTGAAGAAGGGTTTGTCTCGAAACAGTGTAATTAACTTGCATCAGTTTTTGAGAGGTGCTTACAATTACTTTGTTTCCGCTGGAATATGCGACTATAACCCGCTTATTAATGTGGCCAAGCCGTCTAGGGAAGTACATGAAGCAGTATCCATTGAAGAATGGGGTTTTGTAGGGATTAGCACTCTCATTAATTCCAGAATTACCACAGCCATTCAAGAGAATGAATTTAATTCCCGTGTTGTTTGTGCATTTGCTGCATGGCTTTCGTTGGTAACTGGAATGCGTTGCGGTGAGGTCTGCGCCATTAGGTACAGTGACATGAACATGCTATACAAGCATATCCACGTATCCGGTACTGTTATTGAGGAATCTTACAGAAAGCCGTATAGGCGAGAGTCCACTAAAGGCAAGAGATCAAGAAACATAGCCATTACTGATTCAGACATTAGCTTCATTAGCGATTACATGAAGCTCCAGAAAGCTCATATTGCCTTTGTAGAGTCTTCTACACCTCTAATTAGTCTTGATGGCTCATACATGCGCCCTACGAGCGTCTCGAGGTCCTTTACGCGTATGAGACGCACTCTCCAGCTACCTCAAGGCATTACCTTCCACTCACTCAGACATACTCACGCGTCTTGGTGTTTGGCTAGCGGTGTTGACTTAAAGACTCTTTCAGAGCGTCTTGGCCACGCCGACCCAGCAACGACATTGAGGATTTATTCTCATTTGCTTCCTGGACGTGACAGGGGAGCGGCAGAAGCGTTTGGAGACGCTCTGAGAACCATTGAACAAAGAGATTTCTAATCGTTCCTTGCCTTAAATACTTGTTGCAATTTGTTGCAATCAGCAATTTTTATTCAAGTTGATTTCTACAAAAAACGTTTGTTCAACTTGGAAATTCTTTTTATCCCTTAGTGAGTGCTAGATAAGAAGTAATTATCAGACAATTAAAGAAAGGCAGACAATAGCATGGCTATTTCTAAAGTCACAAAGGATCTACGCAGATTGCTTGACGCTCAAAATATTCCTTGGGAAGACCATTCTGGATTTACTACTGAGCGAACTTGGATTCCATTAGATGATGGGTCAGTACTTTGTTGCCTGTGCTCGTACTATATAACGCCAAGTGGCATTGAGTATGGTGTCACAAGAGGATTTCCGTTAAAGCTTGAGGTCTCCATTATTCATTCGATAGATGATTATTCGTCTGAAGCGGGAATGCCTAAGACGCCAGAAGAGATTCTGGAGGTGCTTGGTAGACATGGAGCGAAGTAAGTACTGCCAAGAGTTGTGTGACGCTCTAGAGCTTTATGGGAAGACGTGGACTGACCGCAGCAACGCTTGTGTTGAGCACATTTATTTCAAGTCTCGAGGTAACTGGGTTTCAGTTCTATATGGTGACGATATTAGAGGCTTCCCGCATAAGTTCCTTGTTTGGGAAATGTCTAATTACTCATATTCACCTCGTGTAATGGACGTTGAAAAAATCATCGATAAGTACTTTTAGGAGTTCGACATGTCAATTAATCACGTTAATATCTCCGGAAACCTTACAAGAGACCCGGAGCTCCGCTCTACTGCAGGAGGAACAAATATCCTTTCGTTTGGTGTAGCTGTTAATGACCGCCGCAAGAATCCGCAAACAGGCAAATGGCAAGATGTTCCCAACTTCATTGACTGCATTGTTTTCGGTCAGCGTGCTGAAGCTCTCTCACGCTATATTTCCAAGGGTGCAAAGGTTTCTATTGATGGAAAACTACACTACAGCTCGTGGGAAACTAAGGACGGCCAGCGTCGCAGCAAACTAGAGGTTGTTGTAGAGGAGATTGAGTTTCTTTCAAAGGCTCAAACAACAGCTGCCACAACGCAGGGCCAGTCTTCATTCACGGCACCACAGGTGCCAGAAGAAGAGTTTTACGATTCTGATATTCCGTTCTAAAGAATAATTAAATTATTTATTAGTTAGGTAGAGCCTTCGCAAAGGGGTCTTGGAGTCATCTGAGACCCCTAAATTAAGAAAACTAGGCTAAAAATTATGTAGATTTTGTTGGTAGCGCTCATTAAATTCCGTTACGCTCGATACGCTCATTATGCGATTTTCGATGTGCTATACTTGCTTCGCTTTTCTATCTAAAAGCGTAACGGTATAGCAGAAAGCAGCTTGCGAATTGCACGCAAAGCAATTTCGCAAAGCGGCGGAGAAAGGCTCGCAAGCGTACCGGTTGCGCACCCTCCTATAAAAAATTAGAGGTTATTCCGCTCAACAATACAATATTGTTTATAAGTTGTAGAAAACTTGTAGACATAATGTTGAAAACTCTCTATCAAGCCAGCTAAATCATATAATTTAAATAACTACTCTAACTAAACGTATCTACGTTTGGAGAATTATGGATTACAGTGGTTTAACTGCATCAGAGTTTTTTCATGGTGTAGCAGAAGCATCAAGAGAGAATACAAGAGCATTGCAACAGATTATGAGCCTTCAAGAGACCGAAGGAGCAAAGGCTCAATCGTATTCAGCTGGTGGGAGTAAAGGATCAAATCAAGACACGATGGCAAAAGTTGATAAGCGCATAGATCTTGAAGCATTGTTGTCTAAAAGAATGAATGACAATTATGACTATATCAATGACGCTTATACGCTTCTTTATGGTGTAAGTCAGCTTGGTGATGGTGGCATATGTCAGCTAATGAGTAGCACTATTTATGCTGACTTGCTTCAGTGGCGCTATCTTCAATGCCTAACGTGGAGTGATGTATCTGAGAGACTTCTTACTCCTGTAAGAACGCTTCAGCAGTTAGAACGTGAAGTCTTTGAAACAATTGATGAGGAGAATTACATCGAAAAATTCTTGAAAAATAAATAATATTTTTCGCCTTTTTACTTGTAATATATAGATAGTAGTTATATACTATATACAACAAGAAAGGAGGTGAGAGATGGAAGAAAAGATATGGCAATTATTTCTCGCAATCTTCACAGCAGTAGCTACAGTCACAGTTGAAAAGATTGCAGAGAAACTAAAAAAGTCCCACCCCGACGAAGAGTAAGGACTTAAAGCCAAAGGGGATATCAGTTGCAGCTGGTATCTCCTAGGCTCTAAGATTAGCATAAAGGAGCACAAAATGGAAAACGTATTACTCATATTAGTTACTGTTGCAGTAACGCACATTCTCTACAAGACTATTCGCAAGAAGGAAAGTCGATAATGGCTACTAGTGATGCTCAAAAGCGGGCAAGTGCTAAGTATCGCAAAAACAACGTTAAGGCGATTATGTTCAACCTTTACCCAAGCGATAAAGACTTGTTAGAGTTTCTAGAATCAAAGAAGAACCGCTCGAGCTATATCAAAGAGTTAATTCGTAAGGATATGGAGAACTCGAGAAATTAAGTTCTGCGTACTCTTGCGCACTCTTGCGCGGTGTTTTGTGATATTATGTACAGTAGCGATTTACGCAACAAAGGAACTAATAAGCGTTCTGGTTATGAGCCAGGGCGCTTTTTTGTTAGGCAGGTGAGCAAATGAGTTACAACATCAGGCGCTCATACGCTAGAGATCAGTTGCGAAAGCAGATGATTGCACGAGAAGAACCGTGTCACATTTGCGGTATGCCAATTGATTACTCGCTTCCTGCTGGTGACCCGATGAGCTTTGAGATGGATGAGGTCGTACCTGTCTCAAGGCTGCCTCTTGAACAAAGACGAGCTGCCGCATGCGACCCAGAGAATGTCAAAGCGGCGCACCGTATATGCAATCAGAAGCGCGGTAACCGCATGATGAACGAGCTTAAGGGTAATGCACTACCTATTGTAAGAACACGTCTGTGGTAGGGGGGTATACCCTCCCATAGCCCCAAAAAGACTCCCCTTGGCATAGTCAGAACATAGCGAACCCTCAAATTTTCCACAGTGAAGTAAGCCTGAAAGGAGGTCTTAATGGCCAAGAAACTAGTCACTATTTGCAGGGAAGGCAGTCGATATGACATCTATAAAGCATTGCAGATAACTATGGCAAAGAAGCTAGATGATTGTGAGTCTGGCCGTGATTTTGCAGCCATTGTAAAGACATTCGTCCAGGTAGTTGACGAAGTCGACGTAATGGAAAAAGAGAAGTTACTTGCAGCTAAAAAGCCAAGCCCTGCTAAACGAGCCAGAAAGACATATCTCAAAGAGGTCTCGTGATGCCAAGGCGTAAAAAACGTGTTGGAAATCAAAAACCGACCTTTGAACGCATTGGAAAATATCATCATTCTGATGCAAAAGCTTGCATAAATATGTTTTCTCATTATGGGTTTAAGCTTGATGATGCGCAAAAATACGAGCTTGAACTTTATATGGCTAAAGACGCCAAAGGTATGCCAGCGGCTGAAACTATTGGTGCAGCCAAGCCACGTCAAAATGGCAAATCGTTTGCCGCACGACTCTACGGTATTTGGTGTGCAGCGATTTGTGGAATGGACGTTGTCTATTCAGCTCACAATGCCGATACCGTTGATGAGTTTTTTGATATGATCGTGAACCTTTTTACAGATGATGAGACATATCCAGATTTAGCTGAACTTCTTCTTAAGGCTTACAGGCAGCCTGGAAAGCAGTATTTGCTCTTTGATTGTGGACATTATAAAAGTGGCAAACGCGCAATCGGAAGGCTTAAGTTTTCGACTCGCACGACATCAAAGGCACGCGGAGGCACACGCTCACTCATTATTATTGATGAGGCACAGGAGCTTACAGATGCTCAGCTAAATGCTATTTTGCCAACTGTTTCTGCATCTAAAGATGGTTCTCCTCAAGTCATTTACATTGGAACTCCGCCAGACCCAACCTGCAGAGGAACGGTATTCAAACGAATGCACGATACAGCTCACTCCGACAGTCCTGGCGAGGCTTGGTGGCTTGAATGGGCCGCAAAATCGGTTCCGAGAGAGGGTACCAGCGATGAAGAAGCACTTGACCTTGCTTATGAGACTAATCCGGCTCTCGGCTCTCGCATTACGGAAAGAGCAGTACTCAACGAATGGCATCAGATGACAAAAGATGGATTTGCTCGTGAGCGTCTTGGTTGGTGGTCAACGCTCGATACTTCAGTTGAGTATATCGTCAATGCAAATGACTGGAATGAGTGCATAACAGAAGAGCCTTATGACGATGGTCTTCTTGCTTTTGGAATCAAATATTCACTCGATGGAAAGAAAGTAGCAATTTCAGCAGCTCTAACTCAGCAAGATAACCCAACAGCTTATGTTGAGCTCGTGGATATCGCTGACGCTTATGGTGCTGGTCAAAACCTCGCTCAATGGATCAAGGAACGTGAGAGTCGCATTGCATGCGTTGTTATTGATGGCCGTTCTGGCGCAACTCAGCTGGCCGAACGCTTGCAGGAGCTACGTTTTCCAAAGCGGGGCATTGTTCTTTGCGATACAAAACAGGCTGTAGCGGCAGCTTCAAGATTTGTTGATGAAGTTGGAGCACACAGCATATGTCACGTCCCCTCTCCAGCACTGGACGAGTCTGTTACGGGCTCGTCCAGGCGTGCAATTGGAAATAACGGCGGCTTTGGATTTGGAGATTCTCCAAAAGCAACGTGTACCGCCGCTGAGTCTGCGGCACTTGCGATTTATGGAGTTAGGACCACTAAAAGAAACCCAGCTAGAAAGCAGGTAGTCTGGTGACAATTGGAATTATTCCTGTTGCAATTGCAACAGCGGCTGGACTGAGAAAAGAAGATAGGCAGACAGTTTTAAACCTCTGCGCAGTTTACTCAAAGACCCTTGCACGTAATCGTTTGCGTGATGGCTACTATCTCATGCATATAAAGCCTCAGCAGCTCGGTATTTCGGTACCTGACGGGTTAAGAAACTTGGAGCAGGCCATTTCATGGCCAGCAAAGGCTGTAGACGCTCTTGCTGACCGTTCTCAGTTCGATGGCTTTACTTGCACGGATGAGGATACTGCCAAGGAATTACAGGCTATTGTTCGTGAAAACGCCCTCAAGCGACGCTATCGTAAGGCTGTTAAAGGCCAACTTAGAAATTCCTGTGTATTTCTTACTGTTACCGCTGGAAATGTTGACGCGGGTGAACCTGCGGTTATCATTTCTGCATATTCTGCAGTATCAGCCGCTGCTCTTTGGGATGAACGTTTACATCGTATCCAGGCTGGCATTGTTGTAGTTGATCGTGACAATCGACCGAATCACAGAAATGCCCCAACGTGGATTAATGTCTTTACCGATACCGATATTATCCGCATCCGTAGACCACTCGACTCGACTCGCTGGGTTGCTGAATACATTCCGCATGGAATGGGTCGCTGCCTTATGGAGCCTTTGGTCTACGAGGCAACGCTTGACCGTCCATTCGGTAAGTCGCGCATCACTCGAGCTGTTATGGATCTGACTGATGATGCAATGCGCTCAAGCGTGCGTGCTGAAGTTGCAGCTGAGTTTATGACGGCACCCCAGAAATATCTTGTTGGCGCTGACCCAGATGCTCTCAACAAGCTCTCAAAATGGGATGCCTATATTGGTTCAATCTTTGCGGTCTCAAAAGACGCCGATGGTGATACCCCAACGTTTGGACAGCTGCAGCAGGGTTCAATGCAGCCACACATTGATTATATGCGCTCGCTTGCAGCTCGTTTTTCCGCTGAGACCAATGTTCCAATCTCAGAGCTTGGAATTGTGTCTGATAATCCAAGCTCAGCAGAAGCAATTTATGCTGCTAAAGAGGCTTTAGTCATTGACGCTCAAAACCTCAACGCTGATAACGGTGAAGCACTCCATGACGTTGCACTTATGGCTCTAGCAGTTAAGAGAAACGTCTCATTTGCTGAGGTGCTTACAACAGAGCCTAATATCACGGCTAAATGGCGCAATCCCGCAATGCCGTCAATTGTTTCCCAGGCTGATTCCATGCTCAAGATTGCTCAGGCTGTTCCATGGATTGTCAATTCTGAGATTCTTCTTGAGGAACTGGGCTTTACTGATGACCAAGTTCAAAGGCTTGAAAGTGACAGGGAAAGAGCGTCAGCACAAGAGCTTCTTAGGGCACGCTTTGCGGCTAAGGCTACAAAGACCCCAGCTGATAATCAAGACTTGCTGGACGGTGTAATTGATGAGGGTAAACAAGGATAGACTTGCTCGATACAGAAAAGAGCTTGATTCAGCCGCAGATGATGCGGCTGAATTTATGTCTGACTATTATGATGCGCTCAGAACTGCTAATCCTAAGTCTTCAGTAGCAGAGCTTCGCAACATGGCTATTAAGTCAATAAAACAAGCCCTCAACGCCTTTTCTCCTCAAGCGGGAGAGATTGCAGGAGAGCTGTTTGATGAGATAGTAAGAGCAGAGGGTATTAAGGCAAGGTTTCGTTATCATCAGACTATTGAACAGGGTTTAGTTGAGAAAAAAGTTCACTACCTTGCAAAAGACTTAGTTGACGGCAATAACCAGAAGTTTATTGACGCTTGTACTGCGCTTACTCGTTTTTACGTTAAGCGTGAAGCAAATATCAATATGCACAGAAGCGCACTTAGGTCAAAAATTTGGTGGGCAAGAGTTCCATCTGGCGCGGAAACCTGCGGTTTTTGTTTTATGCTTTCTACGCGTGGTTTTGATTATGAGTCTGAATTTAGTGCAGGTGGGGCTGGACACAAGTTTCACTTGCACTGCGATTGCATAATCGTCCCAGGCACAAAGAAGACAACTATCGAAGGATATAATCCTGATGAAATGTACGCTCGCTGGGTTGAGTGTGCTAACACAATTGGTCTTGAGCCTGTTTGGAAGAATCGCTCTGCGATTATCTCCGAATGTGAAAGAAGAGACTTTAAGTGGCTCTATACTGGCGCTCCGCCTGCAATACATTACATTGAAAATTACGGAGAGAAAAATGAGGTAGTCAGAGACTATAAATTTGCAAAACAAAAAGTGGAGCCACATGAGTACGTAACTGCTCAAAGAATGAGACAACTTGGACTTACAGTGGATTTTATCAAGGACCATTATTCAGTGGATTTACCTGATGGCTCACGGGTTATAGTCGGTAGGTGTGACATGACAAACGGGTATGAATTAAAAGCACCAAGAGAGTCTATCTCAGCAAAAAATATAGTTAGCAACTCTATTGAAAATTCTAGAAACAAAGAAGGTATAAAAAGACTCATTATTGATGTGACTGATAACCCGCACGTGTCTATTAATGATGTCATTCCAGTGGCTGTTGATTACTGTAATAAGTACAAAGTGAAATTTACGGTATCAGTAATTGAAGGAAGTAAGCTAAAAAATGCTAATTAAAAACTCGCTTAATCCATATTAAATAGAATAAGCGAGTTTTCTTAATTCAATTATACCCAATTTCGTTGATTTAAGCCACTGAAAAGTGGCTTTTTTCATATACGCAACCGTTGCGGAAAAGCGGTGACTACCTCGTGGCAAGGGTAATGCCACTCGTAAACGTCCGAGCGGACGGAACCTGTTGAAAGGAAAGAAATGGATTTGAAGGAACCTGTAACCACTCAAGAGCAGCTCGACAAGATTGTGAAGGACAGGCTTGAAAGAGAGCGTGAGAAAGTACGCTCTGAGTTCTCTGATTATGATGACTTGAAAGCCAAGGCTGAAAAGCTTGACGAACTCGAAAAGAGTGGCTCCGAGGAGCTGAAAAAGGCACTCGCTGAGGTTGATAACCTTAAAGGTGAACTGCAGACACGTGATGAGAACGCTAAATTGCAGCAGATGCGCAAGCAAGTCGCTAAAGACACAGGGGTACCAGAGGACCTCATTCAGGGCGCAGATGAAGAGAGCATGAAGACGTTTGCAGAAGCCGTAGCGGCGTTCGCCAAAAAGCCTTCTGCTCCAATCATTCCAGAATCAGGCATTTCTACACAGGCTGGAGAGACTCCAGCACAAAAATTTGGTCAATTCATGGCCGAAACATTCAACTAATTGAAAGGATTTAAGTATGGCAACCGGTATTTTGACAACTTCTGCAACACTTCCAAAAGACCTCTCCGACGAGATCTTTGCAAACGTCCAAGACCAGTCTGCAATTATGCAGCTCGCAACTCCAATTGAGCTTCCTGGCCGCGGCATGACTATCCCAGTTGTAACGGGTGACCCAGAGGCTTCTTTTACCGCTGAGGGTGAAGAGGCTAAGGTATCTAACACCTCTCTTGGCGTAAAGGAAATGAAGCCTTATAAGCTCACTGTTATTGAGCTCTTCTCTAACGAGTTCAAGGATAACTATGAGGCTATCTTTGCCGAGCTTCAGAATCGTCTTCCAGGCGCCATTGGTCGCAAGGTTGACTCTACCATCATGTATGGCACTGCTCCTGGCACTGGCTTTGATACTCTTGCAGATGCTGAGTCTGTAGACCTTTCTGCTAAGCCTTATGACGGCTTTGTTGACGCACTTGAGAAGGTCTCCAACGCTAACGGTGACCTTAACGGTTGGGTCCTCTCTCCAAAAGCTCGCACCCTGCTTCTTAAGGCTAAGGACAGCCAGCAGCGTCCACTCTTTATCACCAACCCAGCAGTTGAGGGTAAGGACGGCGGTTCTTCTGTTCTTGCTATCCCATCTCTCTTCTCTCGTGCAGCTTATCAGGCAAAGGTTACCTCTAAGACACCAGAGCTTGTTGGCGTTGGTGGCGATTGGACTGGTGCTCGCTTTGGTCTTGTTAAGGACATCGCCATTTCTATGGCTGACCAGGCAACTATTAACGCTGGCGGAACTACTATGAACCTCTACCAGCGTGATATGTTTGCTCTTAAGTGCACCTTTATGTTCGGCTTTGTTGCTCGTGATAAGGCACAGTTTGTCCGCCTTGCAAACGGTACTGCCGCTTAATAGGAGGCTTATATGGCAGAGACAAGAAGCTTTGCCACAAAGGCCGACTATGAGAAACGTTATGGGTCTGGTGCTCCAGAGAGGGTTGAGGTACTTTTGCAAGATGCCTCAGCCCTCTTGCGCTCTAATTTCATTGCATATCATCAAACGGCTTACAGAGAAGGCTTGAATCTTCGATTTGATGAAAATGCTTGCGCCGTTACTTGTGCGATTGTTGCTCGTGCTGTGAATGTTCCTGCTGGTTTTGAGGGTGCTTCTCAGTACAGTCAGCATGCCGGCCCTTATGAGTCGACATTGACTTTTGCAAATCCAACAGCTGATTTGTATGTAACGCGCTCTGAGCGCACTCGACTCGGCTTGAGTGGTATCAGAATTGGCTCAATTCAGCCAATGTTTAAGCAAGACCACGAGGTGAATGATGGCAGCAATTAGGGGCGTTCGGGTAGAAGTGGTTAGAGTAACTACTGTCCTAGACGATCATGGCAATGAGACCTCTGGAGTAGAGTCTTATGAGCTTGTTGACAATGTCTTACCAGCTCCAGTTGCGACATCTGATTTGTCTGCGACGCGCCCAAACGGCGACCGCATAGACATGGTCTTTCACTTTCCAAAGACTTATAAGCGAAGTCTAAGGGGAACTTTTATTGAGTTTGATGACCTGAGGTTTGCGGTCGTTGGTGACCCACAGCCCTACCTTAACAACCTAACGCCGCTTGACTGGAATAGGGAAGTTGAGGCGGTGGTTGTCGATGGGTAATGATTTTGTCGTCACAGGACTTAAACCTGATTTGGCTGGTATTCGTGATGTGCTTCACAGCGCTCCTGTAGCTGATATGTGCCGCGAGGCGGCTCAGATTTGTGCAGCAAAATGTAATTCTTTACTGCCAGAAAAATACCTCAAACATGGTGCTCGATTTGACGCCAAATGGGTTAATCGCGAGTACACCGCAGCCGGCCTTGTGTACTGCTCTGGAGCAGAGAACGGCATATGGGCTGGGCGTGCTAACGCAAAGCTCAATATTCTTAAGAAAGGATGTAGAGGATGAGCTATGACATTCTTTCAGACCTTACTAAGTATATGAGTGAAAAGCTTAACGTCTCTGCTTCAACACGAGTTCCCGCCCGTGAACCAAAAGAGTTTATTACCGTTACGCGAACCGGAGGAAGCTCTACGATTGGCTGGGATATAGCTAATCTTGCAGTGCAATCTTGGAGTACAACGGATGCTTCCGCATATAAGCTTGCTTTGGCAATAAGACTTCTTTTGCTTGAGTGCTGGCAAGAGCTTGATAAGGTCATCAAGGTTGAAGTTCAAAGTATCTACGACTTCCCAGACCCGGATTCAAAGAAATATCGATATCAATTAGATGTGTATATCACTACACGTCTGTAAGGAGTAATCATGGCTGATGCTATTTACAATGCAAATTCCGTTGGAGCAGCAAAGGGCCGTCCTGGCGGATATGCCGCAGTTGTTGACCCAAGCGTTGACATTAAGACGCTTCTTGATGTCAAAAAGACCATCAAGGATCTGATGACCGCAAATCCTGGCAAGATTAAGTCACTTGGATATATTTCTGAGGATGGCGTTGAGTTTTCTGTTGATCTCTCTTCAGAGGATAAGAACGACTGGGGAGGAAATGCCATTAGTTCCTCAATCTCTAAGTACTCAGAGTCTGCAAAGGTGACATTCCTTGAGTCTGCTGAGACTATTTTGAAGGTCATTTACGGAGACGATAACGTCAAGGTTGAGACAGACGGTTCTATTACCGTTCGCCACAACCCACGCTTTACCGCACCTCGCATCTACATTTTTGACGCGGTCATTAATGAGACAACGGTTAAGCGCTCTCTTATCCCTGTTGGGCGCATTTTTGAGCGCGATACCGTAAAGCAGAACAGCTCTGACTTCCTTGGCTATACCCCAACCATTAAGTGTATGCCAGCCGAGGTCTTTGACGGTGATACTTATCGTGATGTCTTCTACGACACTACAAAAGCGAGCGCGACTCCTGGCGTTGTACATTAATTAAGTTTTGAGAGGACTCAATATGGATATTTCTAACATGTCAGCGGAGCAGCTTCGAGAGCTCGCAGCGGAGAAAGAAAATTCACGTGCAAAGTTGGAGCACGATTATCTTGACTTCGTACAGGATAAGCCTAAGCACGCTCCATATGAGCGCATAATTGAATTCGAGGATGAAGAGTATGTCGTTGACATGCGCAGAATTAAGTCTCGTGAGTTTATGCGTCGCATGGCTCGTGTTAGCGATGCAGAGCAAAATAGCCCAGAAGCGCTTTCTCCTGTACTTGCTCTCTACGACTTTGTCTTTAGTGGCAATGTTGATAATCATGTTGTGGAAGTCGTAACCGCAAAGCTCGGATATGACGACGCCGAAGAGATCATGCGCATTGAGTCCGCTCTTCTGGAAAAACTTGACGCAAAAAACTAATTCCGCTTGCTCCAATTCTGTGTGATGACACAAAAAGGGGCAAGCTGGAAGCAGACTTTCAGCAGTATTACCAAGTAAATCTACAGACGCTCATCGACTCTTGTGAGTTTGAGCGTCTGTTTTATTTGATGATAAACCTTCCTCATGGCTCAAGAACAGTATGCGATGTTGACCCCAGAAACGACTGGTCAAATAGCGACTATTTGCTTGCACTAGCGGTTGATAACCTTTCGTATCTTCGATATGAACAAGCAGGAGGTAAAGGCAGAAAGCCTGACGCCGTCAAGCGTCCAGAACTGAAACAAGAACAAAGTAAGAAGAAGCTTCTTAACGTTTCACAGGACCGCGTTGAGGAGCTTCTTTTTAGAGAACGCTAGGAGGTGAATAGTGGCTGGAACAGTAGTAAGAGGTTCCGTCCTTCTTACTCCTAAATTCGACAATCTTGGTGCTAATGTAAAGCGAGCACTGGGAAGTGGGTATAAATCGGCGGTGTCTGTCCACACAAACGCTGGACGACAGGCCGCTCAAAACTACGCAAGCGGCTTTGGCGGCGCAACTGGCGCCATTATGGGAATTGTATCAAGCGTTACGTCCCGTGCGTTAGATGCGATTTCTGGCTCAATTGCCTCTGCGGTCAACCGCGTCGACACGATTGCAAACTTCCCTAAGATTATGCAGTCTGTTGGCTATTCTGCAGACGAAGCTCGTGCGACTATTGAACGGCTTTCAACTGGTATTGATGGTCTTCCAACGTCACTTGATGCCATTGTTGGCTCAGTGCAGAAGATTGCGCCTGTGTCTGGTTCACTTGCCACAGCGACAGATGTGGCTCTGGCATTTAATAACGCACTTTTGGCTGGCGGTAAGAGCCAAGAGATAATGAATTCTGCTTTTGAGCAGTATTCTCAGATGCTTTCAACTGGCAGAGTTGACATGCAGTCGTGGAAGATTCTTGCGCAAGCCATGCCAGGCCAGCTGAATCAGATTGCTAAAGCCCTACTCGGAGCTAATGCAAACCAAGCAGATCTTTATAAGGCAATGCAAAGCGGTGCAATTACATTTGACCAATTCAACAATGCAATTGTAAGTCTCAATAATGAGGGTCTTCCTGGCTATGCGTCATTTGCGGAGCAGGCACGTATCTCAACGGAGTCAATTGGTACCGCTTGGACCAATGTCCAGAACCGCATTAATAAGGCTGTTGCTAAGATTATTGATCATATCGGGCAAGCAAATATTGCAGGCGCAATCAATAATTTCTCTAGCAGTTTTTCTGGTATAGCCGATACAGTTATCACGTATCTTGACCCCGTTATTTCCACTGTTGGTTCTTTTATGGACCAGCTTCAAAATAACGGAGCAATCACATCATTTGGCGACGCTTTAAATGCGCTAAAAGACGTATTTGATAGTACCATCGGGCTTATTGGCGACCTCATAACAACGTTTACTGGTTTAGATAGCTCAGAGGATACATCCCGTAGCGCGGCAGATTTACTTAAATCTGCTATCGATGGCGTTAAGTCTGCTATAGAGCTCGCACGTGACGCCGTCCAAGGTTTGAGAGATAACCTCGCGGTTGTCGCGCCCGTCATTGTTGCCGTAGCAACTGCTCTGGTTGCTTACGAGACAATTAAGGCCGTACGTTCAATAGCAGATGACTTTGGACTTCTAAAAAGCGCCGCTTCTTTGGCTTTTGATGCTATCAAGGGTGGAGAAGGCGTCCTATCAACACTTTCTGTTTTCGGTGAGCTTGTTGGTGAGGGTGGGACACTTGCGAGTGTCTTCGGAACGATTTCAACGGCCATTAGTGGCGTTGGAACAAGCCTTCTTGCCCTCGTAGGATCTATCCCTGTTATTGGCTGGATTGCAGTTGCGGTAGTTGCTCTCGGGGCTGTTTTTACATGGCTCTGGAATACTAATGAAGATTTTAGAAATGCTGTAATTGGCATTTGGGACTCTATTTGCTCGGCAATTAGTGGCGCGGTAGATTCAATAGTTGGCTTCTTTACAACAACATTGCCAACAGCTTTCACTCAATTCGTTCAATTTGTTCAAGGGATTCCCGCAGCGGTAGGACAATTCATCCAAGAGCTACCAACAATGGTTCTTTACGCGCTTACTTTTGCAGTTGTATTTCTGTTTGGACTAGGTGCTCAACTTGCTCAGCTGGCGGTACAGATTGGCTCTGAATTTGTTCAGAACGTCGTTAACTTCTTTACTGTTGACCTACCAAGCGCATTTGCTCAGTTCGTCTTATTTGTATCGACGATTCCAGAGCAAGTTCAAACTGCCCTTGCAACGCTTTTGGCAAATATCGCTCTTTGGGCAGTCGACATGGCGGCAAAAGCATCAGAGGCCGCCGACGGATTTCTCCGTGGGGTTACAGATGGCCTAAATGCAGCAGTTGATTTTGTGAAGAGCGTTCCAGATAAGATTAAAAGTTTCTTTTCTAATGCGGGCGATTGGCTTGTTAATTCTGGTAAAGCGCTCTTAGATGGCTTCGCCAAAGGCATCAGAAATGCTGTAAATGCAGTAACAAGCGCAGCATCAGACGCTCTCGGTGCGGTGCGTAAGCTATTCCCATTCTCACCTGCAAAGAAAGGACCATTCTCAGGCCATGGCTACACGACGTATTCTGGCCGTGCTCTCATGAGAGACTTCGCAAAGGGGATTAAGGGAAGTTCCGCACTTGCTGAAACAGAAGCAATGAGTGCTCTGTCAAGCGTACATGATGTCTTTAGTAATGCTCGTCCTCTGAGCTTCTCAGCGGTTGCTGACGCTAATGCAAACGGTATTTATCGTGCCGCTTTTGAGCTTGATTCAAGACAGCAACGCGCAAATGCAACCACGCTTGCAGATATCTATGACTTCATGCGTAACGGTGAGCTCGGACAGGTTATTGATGAGAACTCTAACAATATTGGAGACCGTGATTTTGCTCGAGCGGTTCAGAAGGCGGTGAAGACGAATGCGTAAGCTCAAATACGTTTCTTCCCGCGGTAATAGCTTTGAGCTTGATGTGCCAGAAGCCTCAATTGGTACTGGCACATCTCTTAGAGGTTACAAGCCTGGATACACGCTAGGAGCACGCTCTATCTCTGGCATTTCGTCTAATGCTCAAGAAGTCACGTTAGATCTCTTCATTGAGGGTTCTGAACTTGCAGAATCAATGGCCAAGGAATTTGAATTTGATTTCAATAATCAAAAGCCAGGAGCGCTGGTCTATAACAATGAGTGGTCACAAGATGTGTATGTGTCTAAAAGTGAGGTCCAATCGGTCTTTCATGATCAGGCAACAGTTGCTCTTACAGTTATTTTGTTAGAAGGGTCATGGCACAAAAGCCACATTAAAAGCTTTAGCGTGACTCACGATGATGTACAGAGTGATTGGCTTAATTTACCAACCAATACTCCATACAACCTTGGTATTACGAGACCGCCAAACCAGCTTGAAGTTCGCTCATCCTCAGAATGTCCAGTAAAGTTCACCATTTACGGGACAGCTCTCCAGCCACGAATTGTGATTGGTGATAACACTTACTCATTTTTAGTGACGGTCCCAAGTGGAGGTCGTCTTGTTGTAGATGGCACTCGTACTCGCAAGACAATCACACTTGTTACTGAGCTTGGGGACGTGTCAGACCGCTTCGATGTTGGTAGCCGTGGTAGCGGAAAGGGCGGTGGCAACTATTGCTTTGAACCACTGAAACAAGGCTTTCAGAGCGTCTCATGGGACGGCACATTTGGCTTTGATATTGAATGGTGGGAAACAAGAGGAGGTCTTCCATGGACATCTTAACGGTGTCAAAGGCTGACGGTGAAGATATTGCTGGTACAGAGGACTATGTGCTCGACCTTTCTTTTGGAGATACGGGAAATACTTTTGAAGTATTTGCCCCGTCGATTCCAATCAAAGATGGATATCTAGTATCTATCGATGGTACAGAATACGGCGGCATCATCGATACAGCTTCAGACTCGCTTGACGGCGGTGTGTCTACGACTACATGGAGCGGGCGTACCTGGCACGGTATGCTCGCTTCAAAAATCTTGGTTCCGAGTACTGATTACATCAATATCTCAGATAAGGCTCAAACAGCCATCGAGAGCATTGTTACTGCAGCAGATCTTGCAACAGTATTTGAGGCTAAAACGGGGCAGTCTGAGACAATTATTAAGTGCCAGCTACCTCGTTTTTGCGATGCTTATACAGCATTAAGACACATTGCAAATGCTGCGGGCTCACGTCTTAGAATTCAACGTGCTGATGGTAAGACACTTATTTGGCTAGAGCCTCTCACGGATAACAGACTTGATTCTGACGCCCTGGATTACAAGTCTAAGACGTCATATCATCCTGTAAATCACTTAATCTGCGCTGGTAAAGGTGAGCTTGCAAGTCGTACAGTTATTCACCTCTACGCAGACCGTGCAGGACGCATTTCAAAGACGCAAAGTTTGTTTGGCCAAGATGCAGTGGAAATGCTCTATGACTACAACAATATCGAGGATGCGGAGCTTGAAAAAGAGGGAACAAAGAAGCTCAAAGAGCTTCAAGCTCAGTCTTCTGTAGACGTTACAGTCCATGACGGTTTGAATCTATACATCGATGATGTTGTTGTAGCCGAAAATCAAGACACAGGAAGACGGACTCAAGCGACTATTGGCAAGAAGATAGTAAAAGTCGCAAGCGGAGTAATGAGTGTAAGTTATGAAGTGACTTCACCAAACCAGACTCGAGGCTCACATGGCGTTTCATTTGAGTCTTCTGGAGCGTCTCAAGGTGCTGGAACTACATATGTAGCAGGCACGGGCATTAGGATTGTCGGCAATCGAATATCAGCGGTTATGTCGGATGAGAAGGTTGCTGATATTGAGACTCATATTGCAGCTGCACAGTCTGCTGCAATTGCAGCTCAAGGTCAGGCACATGAAGCAAAAGACATTGGCAACAATGCGTTAGTATCGGCAAACTCAAGCGTCAAAAATGTATCCTCAACAGGGCCACTTGCAGTTTCCCAGACTGGTTCCAACGTCACTTTAAGCCTTCAAAGTTCTGGTGCAGAGGCTGGTTCATATGGCCTTTCAGAATCAATTGTGGCTGGGAATAATGCCAATTTTGCAATTCCGCGTCTTACGGTTGACGAATTCGGACGTATTACTTCAATCGCTCAATCAATGGTGACTCTTCAAATTAGTGGGGGAGCAAACCAAGGCGGAGGCTTCTTGGCTGCTCATCCAATCGGTTCAATTTATGAAACAACTAAATCATTTAATCCATCGAGCCTCGGCGGTACATGGAAACGCCTGCCGTCACTTGACGGTTTTAAGTGGGAAAGGACGGCGTAATGTCTAAAGAACAAGGCTCCAGATATACCTGTGACAGATGCGGTAAGTCTGAGTTTGTTACTCCAAGCAATACATACTCGCTCGCTCAATGGCATGACATTAAGCGTCAGTCACAGCGAGGAGAGGAGAATCGCACTTATTGCGAGAGTTGCTACAAAGCATATCTTGAGCTTCTTGCAAAACATGATGCTTCATTCAAAGAGTTTGAAAGCAAGGTGAACTAATATGTCGGTTACATGCGTCGATGGACAGGGTCAGGCACCTCACATTACTGGTGCAGATAAAGGACGTTTGCACGCTGGTATTTTTGGCGAAAAGAGTGTCGTGCTTGCAGTTGGTAAGCGTCTGGCGGCTACGCAAGAGAGTGCCAATCGAGTCACTATTGCAACCGGCGACGCCTCTCTGCATGGCAGACAAGTAAGTGTGACTGCTCCGGAGCAGGTCACAATCACGTCTGGAACTCAAGGACAGAATCGTAACGACTTTATCTGCCTTAAATATGAGCGTAACGCGCAGGGAATTGAGTCGGCAAAACTTGAGGTGCTTCGAGGTGTTCCAACATCTGGTAAAGCTGAGGACCCCTTAGTCCCAGCAGGTAACGTCTTAAATGGTGACGCTCAAGACTACTTCCCGCTCTATCGTGTAAAGCTTAATGGCGTTGTTGCGTCTAAGCCAGAGCAGCTTTTTATGTTTGCGAATACGCTCTATCAAGATGATAACGGCGATTTTGAGACGGTGATTTTGCAAGATCAGGGAAGTTATAAGAATTACTGGCACATATACCGCACAGGTGATTCTGTAACTATTAAGGTTCGAGGCTGGCTCGCAAATAACGTGGCTTATGACGCAGTTAGATGCCCCTTCACCATTCCTGAAGGAGCAAGACCACCTCTAGTAGATCATGAAAAGTACGGTTCAATTTCTGACAGTACAGAATCTATTGTGTATAACTCAGGTTTCTGCCCCGGTCACGCTGATGTGATTACGGCCATTTCTGCTCGTCCAGATGGAAACATCTACCTGCAAGACATGGGCGGCACTGTTTCCAACGCCTGGCGACAGGGATCTCTTACTTATACAGTGAGGCATTAAGGAGGCAGTTATGAATATCACGGCTGAAATGGTTTCCTTCTTCGTCTCCATTGCTGGCGCATTTCTTGGCGGTCTTGTTGCTATCTCGAATTGGCAGCGTGCCAGTCGAGAAGATAAGGAAAAAGAAGACGCCTGGAAGAGCACTATCACTAACACCCTTACCCGCTTAGAAACACGACAGCAAGTAATGAATGAGCAGCTTGGCAAGTACCAGCAATCCCTCTCGGACTTAACTGCCACGCTCACACAGCACACGGCTGAGCTTTCTGTGGTTGGGATTGTGGCACGGAGGGCGGACGAAGTGTCAAAAAAAGCAGCAACAGACCTCGCCGAGGTCAAAACCGACGTGAAGAACCTAGACTCACGCATTACTAAGCTTGAGAAGTAAAGGAGCAGAAATGATTAACTGGAAAGTACGTCTTCACAACCCTGCGTGGTGGCTGGGAATGACTGGTATCGTTATGAGCCCCGTCCTTGCCTACCTTGGACTGGCTTACTCAGACCTTACCACTTGGAGCAGCCTTGCTGATGTATTTGTTAAGTTCATCAGCAACCCTTATCTCATTGGTACCGTGGTTGTTGCCGTCTTGGGTGCTATTGGCGTCACGATTGACCCAACAACTAAGGGACTAAGCGACTCTGCACGTGCAATGACGTATGTACAACCTTCTGAGCGTCCTGCAAGCTACATGACGGGCAACGCTGAACCAACTAATACACAGCCAAAAGAAGAGCCAGCAAAAGAAGAGGTAAACAATGCTTAGGGGCATTGACGTTAGCGGTTATCAGGCATTGGGTGCGACATACTCGCACCCTAATGTCGAAACCGCCTACAGTGGTTCTGACTTTGTCATCGCTAAGGCTACTCAGGGCGCCCAGCCAATGAACCGCTACATGACCGCACAGCTTCAACGAGCTCTGGCAGACGGTAAGCTCATCGGTGTGTATCACTACGCTGAGGGTGGCTCACCCGTGGCAGAAGCTGACGCATTCGTGGCTTGTGTCTCTAGCTACATTGGCAAGGCTCTCTTATGTCTTGACTGGGAAAACGGTGACAACGATGCGTGGGGTTCAACGGTATGGGCAAGGCAGTTTGTTGACCGTGTCTACGCTAAGACGGGCATCTATCCTGTTGTGTACACGTACCCTGCTGGACGCTCGCAGGTAGCGTCTTGTGCTGATGTGTCTCGCTTGTGGATTGCTGGATACCCAGACAATCGATTCTCGTGGGACTTGCCATCTATGATCTACAACACTGGTGCGTGGAGCGATTGGACTATTTGGCAGTATTCCAGCGCAGGTGGAACCGTTGACCTCGATGTGGCAAAGCTGACTTATGCAGAGTGGGAACAGCTCGCACAGGGTGAGTCCAAGTTCGAGCCACACTGGGTCAAGAATGCGACAGGCTGGTGGTATGCAACCAGTCCAAGTTCTTACTATTACAGCCAGTGGGCGTTTATAAGCGGTTCCTGGTACTACTTTGACGCACGAGGATATGCAGTCACAGGCTGGTACTTTGACGGTACAGACTGGTTCTATCTTTGCCCGGATGAAGGGCCACAAGAGTGTGCAATGTTGACAGGCATGCAACACATCGGAAGCTATGACTACTACTTTGCTCATGACGGTCGCATGGCAACAGGCATCTTCGATGCAGAAGGCAAGAAGTATCTTGCTTCTGAGAATGGCAACCTTCTTTCTGCTGGCGTTCACGTTCACAATGACCACGCTTATGCAGTCAATGCTGACGGTTCTGTCCAGGCTGACAGTACGGTACAAGTAGATACTGATGAAGCTGGTCGGTTGACTTCACTGCATTAAACCAAGAGCCCCTCTCGCTTCGGTGAGAGGGGTATTTTTTATGGGTAAATACTCCACTTTCATTTTTACGCGCCTTAAAACGGCTTACAACAAGCCGTTTAACTGGTCATTTGTAACAATGAATTTAACCGCTTTAATCGTTGGATTGTTTCAATCTGATTAACAGTAGCGATTACTCCTCAATTCCCTTCATTTGAATATATCGAGGTAAACGCCTATCTAAATAGTTAAAACTTTTATTCGAACAGGTATTCTACTTTTACAGTAGCCATACAGTTTGGAGGCAAAATGGAGGCAGCCGATAAAAATTTTAACAAAAAAGGTAGACAGCAAGCCGTCTACCTTGGGTTTTTGGTGCCTCCTGCGCGATTCGAACGCGCGACCTGCGGTTTAGAAGACCGACGCTCTATCCAGCTGAGCTAAGGAGACATATAGCGTCGTTCATTATAGCAATATGAATCGCAAAAACATCAGACCATCAAAGATTTTCTCGACAGATGAATGGTAGTAGGGAAGAAAAAGCAGCTACACTGGTAATAGGCTTACGTGAATGGAGACAGCATGTCTTACGATTTTGAATCTCGCGTTGATCGCGCTGGTACTGGTTCTAGAAAATGGAACGTCATGTACGACGTAAATCCAGATGTAGCTCCTGGTATACCACCGTTTTCCGTTGCTGACATGGAATATCACACGGCTCCAGAGATTGTTGAGGGCCTCAAGGAGTACATTGACGGCGCAATCCTTGGCTATTCCCAGCCAACTAATCAGATGAAGCAGGCCGTGTGCAAGTGGATGAAGACGCGCCACAACTGGGATGTGAAGCCTGAGTGGCTGCTCAATTCATCTGGCGTTGTACCTGCGCTTTTTGCATCTGTCGCTGAATTTACCAAGCCTGACGAGGGCGTAATTCTGTTTACCCCTGTCTACCACCCGTTTTACATGGCAGTTGAGGAGAATAACCGCGCACTTGTAGAATGCCCGCTTATCCTCTCAGAGGGACCGCACTACGACATTGACTTTGAGCTGTTTGAGAAGCTGGCCGCAGAGCCAAAGAACACCATGGTCATTCTGTGCTCGCCGCATAATCCAAGTGGTCGCGTGTGGACCAGAGAGGAGCTTGCACGTATCGCAGAGATTGCGGTCAAGCACAACCTCATTGTGGTTGCAGACGAAATCCACCACGACCTCATCATGCCCGGATCCACTCACACCGTCTTTGAAACACTCTCGGATGAGGTGGCAGCGCGTACCATTTCCTGCACGTCTCCATCAAAGAGCTTCAACTTGGCTGGCACACAGTTCAGCAACATCATTGTGAGCAACCCAGAGTTGCGTAGCCGCCTCGAGAAGCGCCTCCAGGCACGAGAAACCACCTCGTGCAATCCAATCAGCTTCAAGGCGTGTGAGCTTGCCTACAGCAAAGCTGGAGCGTGGCTGGATGCATGTATTGAGGCAATCGACGCAAATCAGAAGTTGGTCCTGGACTTCTTTACCACCAAACATCCTCGCGTGAAGCTCGCACCAATCACGGGAACCTACCTCCAGTGGCTTGACTTCAGAGACCTTGGCCTTGCTCCGGAAGAGCTTGACCACCTGTTGCAGTTTGAGGCCCAGATTTTCTTCACCGACGGCGTCTTCTTTGGCGAGGCTGCCCAGGGCTTCAAGCGTTGGAATTTGGCAGCCCCTCGTGTCGAGATCGAAGAAGCGCTGGATCGCCTGGATACAGCACTTACGGCTCACGGTTTCTAGACACAGCCTGCGGCTTTAAGCGGATTGATTGCGGTTTCTTGACACCACACCACTGCCATACCGCCATATACCTGCTCGTATAGTGCATGAAATCACCTGCGGAGAAGCTCGTTCTTCTCCGCATTTTGTTTGGCGAGAAACCCGTTGCACCGGCAGATTTCTAAGAAAATCAAAAAAGAGTTTGAAAAATCTGCGTTTCTCGCTTGCATCTTTTTCTGATTCTG
>ERZ773031.159-NODE-159-length-36211-cov-14.158148_pt1 | contig 36211 bp, 28 predicted proteins | sample MGYA00511666_ERZ773031 | MGnify/ENA primary metagenome ERZ773031 (study PRJEB29015, sample SAMEA2738135) | human oral metagenome | biome: human oral; feature: human-associated habitat; material: saliva | place: China | collected 2250 ...
GACTTAAAATCGAATGGAGAAATCCATATGGGTTCAAGTCCCATTTCGGGCACCAAATCGAAGCTAAATCCTCTGAGCAATCGGAGGATTTTTACACCTAAAATCCTAGCCATTGACAATACATACTACTTATGTTATAATAAACAAGTTAGCACAGTGTTAACTACTACATTGCTCGAAGAGAGCACGCACAAAGGAGGAATATTATGAATATTGTCGACGTCAAGAAGGGCCCGTCCATGGAGGAGTTTGTGAAGGCATTTGCTACCAGACACACCATCAACGAGACTAAGGTGAAATTCATCACCGAAGACGATCAGACAGTGAAGCTGGCAATCGACTCGCTCGATCATGAGGACACCACCGGCACTCACATTAACTTTGATGGTCGTACCATCGAAGGTGTGAGGGTCCAGGGATTCTTCAAGATTGATCAGAGTTACGGCGAAATCAGATTCGTTGATATTTAAGCCAACTTCCACAATCAACATCAACCAGTTCCACCGCTTTACCCCACACCAAATGGTGTGGGTTTTCATTTGACAAAATAAATAATATATTGCATAATGTCTTTCATCAGCAACAGGGCTGACAATACCGCTATATGCGAGTACCTTAGGAGGAAAACATGAAGAAACAAGCTACATCAACCTGGATCATCAAGAAAGGCCCGAGCAAAGATGACTTCTTCCAGAGTCTCTATGATCGTGGCACCAACGATGAGCACCGCGTCACCTTCACCACTGAGGACGATCACTTTCTCTCGGGGAACATCTCCTCGATTGAAGATGATAATTGCTTTGGTGAAGTTTATTGGTTTACCGGCGAGTTCAATGAGATGAAGCTTTGCGGTCACTATGACGTTGAGCATCAGACTGGCTGGATTGAGGCCAGAACACCGACTTCCTGGCATTAATCAAAGCTTAAGTATGATTGAAAGCCATTTTCGCTCCAACAAACCCCGCAATTATTGCGGGGTTATTTACTGGATTTTCTTGACATTTATTTTACACTGGGATAAAATAAATCCAGTGCATATCGCACACGGCTTGCGAGCTTAGCTCAGTTGTTTAGAGCGCTTCCTTGCCAAGGAAGAGGTCGAGAGTTAGAGTCTCTTAGCTCGCACCATTATTATAATCTATTTAAAAGATTGTGGTAGGAATTCCCCACTGAAACCCCCCTTTCAGTGGGGAATTTTTGCTCTTAGAGTATTGCAGAAAAAACCATAGACTCTTATAATAGAGTTATATAAAAAGGAGAAACAATGCCAAATCTATTTACAATCGGAATGATCTGTTTAGGTCTCGTGGTAGTATTGATTATTTATCTTATCTCGACCTATAACTCCCTCATTCGCCTCAATGAGCGCGTAAAAGAAGCTTGGTCTGGTATTACTGTCATCTTGAAACTTCGTGGTGACCTGATCCCAAACCTTGTTGCCACCGTTCAGGGTTACGCCAAACACGAGAAAGAAACTTTTGAAGAAGTCACCAAGGCTCGCAGCGCCGTGATGTCTGCCAAGACCGTAGACGAAACTGCTGCTGCCGAAAAATCCCTCCAGGGTGCTCTTAGCAAAGTTTTTGCCATCGCTGAGGCTTACCCAGAGCTCAAGGCTAACGAAAACTTCTTGAAGCTTCAAGATCAGCTCGTTGACACTGAGGAAAAACTTCAGGCTTCCCGTCGTTTCTACAACGCAGGCGCAAGGGACTTTAATACCCGTATTATTCAGTTCCCAGTCAACATTCTCTTCGGTTCTCGTTTTGAGAAATATACCTACTTCACCGTAGATGAAGAAGAGATGAAGAAATTGGATAAGGCTCCAAAAGTCGAGTTCTAATCAATACTTAAAGGATATAGAAAAGAGGGGATTAATTCCTCTCTTTTCTTCAAATCAACTATGTATAAACAGATTGATGAAAATAAACGCAACACAGTTCTAATCTTTTTAGGCTTTATTATTTTAATTTCATTTCTTGGTGGTGGTATCGCCTACTTAAATAATGATCCAACCATCGCCATCACGACAACTATTGTTGCTTTAATTTATGCCGCGGTGCAATATTTTTTCTCGACCCAGCTGGCAATTATGATGACCGGCGCAAAAAAGGCTAATCGTCGCGATCATCGTCGCTTATATAATATTGTTGAAAACCTAACTATCACCGCTGGTATGCCAATGCCTGAGGTTTATATCATTAATGATCCGGCGCCAAATGCTTTTGCTACTGGACGCGACCCAGATCATGCTATTGTCGCTACCACTACAGGCTTAATCGATATCATGGATGATAAGGAATTGACCGCTGTTATGGCTCATGAATTATCTCACGTTCGTAATTATGATATCCGCGTATCCGCTATTGCTTTTTCTCTAGTCTGTATTATCGGATTTCTCTCTGATATTGGTATTCGTATGACACGATACTCAAGGAAAAATGACGAAGAAAATAGCCCAGTTGGACTTTTGATGATTATTTTAGGTTCCGTTTTTGCTCCACTTGTCGCCAGTGTTGCACAGATGGCCGTCTCGCGTGAGCGTGAATATCTTGCTGACATTAGCGCAGTTGAGCTAACCCGTTTTCCGGAAGGGATGATTTCTGCCCTCAAAAAGCTTGAAGAGCATTCAAGACCGATGACTAGGCAAAACGCCGCCACAGAGGCAATGTTTATTAATTCACCGCTCAAAAAACAAGCTGTTAATCTCTTCAGTACCCATCCGCCAATCGAAAAGAGAATCGAACGTCTCGAGCACGCAAAATATAGTTTCTAATAATTTCTAAAATCAAAAGTGGAGGTAAAAGTGGTAAAAAATAATAAAACGGAGAAAAATTCTGGGCGCATCAAATTACACCGTTCGTTCAGACGTTCATATCGCGAGGATTATGAGCGAAAAACTGAAACTCCAGGACTAATGGCGCATGCCGCCGCCGCCCTGAGGATTATCCGTAAAAACTGGAAAATCTTTTTGCCACTTATCGGTCTAGTGGTCTTACTCTACATTATCCTGGTTGGTTTGATGGCCGAGTCCACCTTTGTTGAGTTTAAAGAATCAGTTGAAACCACCAATAAAGAACTCGTCAAAGGTCGTCTTGGGAGCCTCGGTCGTGCTGGCCTCACTCTCATAGGCACGGTCACTACTGGTGGGCTAACAAACATGAATGATGCTCAGAAAATCTTTGCCATCCTCCTCTTTCTCATCACTTGGCTAGTTTCCATCTATCTCACTCGCCATCTTCTCGCTGGCCATAAGCCAAAAATGCGCGATGGTCTCTATAACGCTTTGTCACCACTGGTCTCCACTTTCTTCGTCGGCCTGATTGTCTTCATTGAGCTTATCCCAATAATGCTTGTCATTATCACCTACCAAGCTGCTATCTCAACCGAATTTCTCAAAACTCCATTTTATGCACTGGTCTATTTTATTTTCGCCAGCCTTATGACTTTACTCAGCGTCTATCTTACTTCTAGCTCCATCATGGGTCTAATTGCAGTTTCCGCTCCGGGGCTCTATCCGCTCACCGCGATCGAAACTGCCAGAAACCTAGTAGCCGGTCGCCGAATTCGCTTCCTCATCCGTATCATCTATCTCATTTTCTGTATTGCGTTCTGGTATGTAGTCATCGTTCTTCCTACTATTCTACTCGACATTCTAATCAAGGGTGCCTTCCCAGTTCTCAAAGACCTCAATATTCCGTTTGTCCCATTTGTGCTCCTTGTCACCACGGTTTTTCTTTTTGTCTTTGCTTCAATCTACTTCTATCTCTTTTATCGCCAACTTCTTGACTATAAAGATGATTTTTATCCTGTGAAGACCGAATCAAAGAATAATCAGAAGAAGGCTGAGTCAGATTTAAACCAGAAAAAGACTGAGTCAGCATTAAATCAGAAGAAGACTAAAATAGAAGCTGATCAGAAGAAGAATGAACCGGGTTCGAAAAAGCCAAAATTTAGTTTTAAAAAATTCATCCCTAAAAAGAAAGCAGCCAAAAATGAATAACATTAATTTATCTGAACCTCACGAAATAAATCACCTCGAGCATCACTCTTCTAGCCTTCAAAAAAGCCAATTAAGTAAGTCCGAAGCCAAGGCGCGTATCGAAAAGCTCCGTGAACTTATTAATGATTACCGCTATCATTACCACGTTCTCGACCAGTCCATCATGTCGGAATCGGCTGCCGACTCCCTCAAACATGAGCTAACCTTGCTTGAGGAAGCTTTTCCAGAATTAATTACCCCCGATTCGCCAACTCAGCGCGTCGCCGGCAAGCCACTGGATAAATTCCAAAAAGTTACTCATCAGTCCAGGATGATTTCTTTAGCCGATGTTTTTTCCGAATCTGAAGTGCGCGACTGGGTGGCAAGAAACTATAAATTAGTTAGTCCAGACACCAAGTTTGCTTATTTCACCGACATTAAGATGGATGGTTTAGCCATGTCTCTGCATTATCGTCATGGAATTTTAGAACAGGCGGTTACTCGGGGAGACGGTCTGGTTGGCGAGGATGTCACGATGAATGTCCGTACCATTACCAATGTTCCACTTAAGTTAAAAGGAGACCCGAAGGAAATACCAGAAGAGGTTGAAGTACGTGGCGAGGTAATTATTTTTAAAGACGATTTTGCCAAAATTAATCAGCGCCAAATCGAAAAAAAGGAGAAAACTTTCGCCAATCCGAGAAACCTTGCTGCCGGCTCGATCCGCCAGCTTGATCCAAAAGTGGCTGCCTCGAGACCCTTGCGTTTTATGGCTTATGACCTGGTCACCCCTAATCTTGCCACCAATCAGCTAGCTTATCAGACCATTCGCAAATTCGGCTTCCAGACTTCAATGCAGGACCGCACCTTTGATTCGCTCGATCAGGTGATTGCCGAAATTCACCACCTCGGCGAAATTCGCGCCAGTCTGCCCTTTGGTACCGATGGTATGGTGATTAAAATCAATGATCGCAAAATCTATCAAGACCTCGGGATTATTGGTAAGACCCCACGCGCTGCGGTAGCTTATAAATATCCAGCCGAAGAAGCCACCACCAAGGTTCGTGACATCGTTATCTCAATCGGTCGCACTGGCGCCGCAACTCCAGTCGCCATCTTTGATCCAGTTGAAGTAGCTGGAAGTATAGTTCGTCATGCCACTCTCCATAACGCCGACGAAATTGATCGACTCGGTCTTCGCATCGGTGACACCGTTATCATTTATAAAGCTGGTGATATCATTCCTCAAATTAAGGAGGTTCTCACCATGCTTCGCAGTGAGGATTCAGTAGAATTTAATTACGAAGAGGCGCTAAAATCACAATACCCAGAACTAGAATTTGAGCGCCCAGCTGGTGAGGTAGTTTATCGTGTAAAAGGACTCGATTCAAATCTAATCTTAAAACGCTCCATTGAATATTACGCCAGTAAGCCAGCACTCAATATCGAAGGTTTGGGCGAGAAAAACGTCAATCTTCTTGTTGATTCTAAATTAGTAAATAATCTCTCTGATCTTTACCGTCTTGACGTCACGCAAATCGCCAAACTTGATCGCTTTGGCGAGCTTTCTGCAAAAAAGCTGATAGATGCAATTGAAAAATCAAAATCAATGCCACTGAGCAAATTTATTACCGCTCTTGGCATTCGTCATGTTGGGGTGCAGACCTCAATTTCGCTCGCCAATTATTTCAAAACCCTAGATGCATTAGTTGATGCCACGGCCGATGACCTACTTTCGATTCCAGACATTGGCCAAGTGGTTGCGGAATCCATTCTAGCTTATTTTGCTGATGAGGATAATCTCGCACAGCTCAAAATGATGCAAGAATTAGGTGTGAAACCATATTTTGAAGATAAATCTGGCCAACCACTCGCTGGAAAAAGTTATGTTGTTTCTGGCACACTTTCTTCAATGGGACGCGAGGAAGCGGAGGAAAAACTACGCGCTCTCGGTGCCACAGTTACTGGCTCGGTCACAAAAACCACTACCGCTCTCATCGTTGGGGAAAAACCGGGCGCCAGTAAAACCACCAAGGCGGAAAAATTAGGCATCCCGGTCTTGCAAGAAGAGGGATTCTTGGAATTGATCGGAAATTAACTAAGTATCTTGATCTAAAAAGCATCTTAAAATTAGCTAGTTATCTTGATCTAAAAATATCCTAAGATTTAACTTAAAAAATCTAACTTAAAAACAACCAAAAGATTATTAAAAAGTCACCCAGTAGGGTGACTTTTTATGTTAGTAATAACTCTGAAGCTTAATTATTGGAAAGCCTTAGTTATTGAACGGATTTGCGAGGCTGAGATCTGGGTTTTCTTCTGCAATGCGCATCAATTCATTGTATTTAGCGATGCGCTCTGAGCGTGAAAGGGAACCAGTCTTAATTTGACCAGCGCCAAGACCTACTGCAAGGTGAGCGATTGAATTATCTTCAGTTTCACCGGAGCGGTGAGAGATGATTGTATTAAATCCATTTTTCTTAGCCATCATAACAGCGTCAATTGTTTCAGAAAGTGAACCAATCTGGTTTGGCTTAATCAAAATTGCGTTGCCAGCTTTTTCTTCAATGCCACGGCGCAAAAGTTTGGTATTTGTGACAAAAAGATCATCGCCAACTAGTTGCACGCGGTCGCCCAACTTCTTGGTTAGAAGTTTCCAGCCTTCCCAGTCGTTTTCAGCGAGACCATCCTCAATTGAGACTACTGGATAATTATCGAGAATCCAGCCATACCAATCGATCATCTCTTCTGAAGTTTTAGTTTCATTTGAGGTCTTAATCTGGTAACGACCATCTTTATAGAATTCGGAAGAAGCAATGTCCATCGCAATTGCAATATCTTCACCAGGCTTGTAACCAGCAGCTTCAATAGCGAGTTTAATACATTCAAGTGGTTCGTTATTACCATCTTTTACGCGTGGTGCATAGCCACCTTCATCACCAACCGTGGTAACATAGCCGCGTTCTTTTAATACCTTCTTTAAGGCATGGAAAGTTTCTGCACCCATACGTACTGCGTCAAAAATATTGGTTGCACCAAGTGGCATGAGCATATATTCCTGAAAATCAGTACTCCAGTCCGCGTGTGCTCCACCGTTCATGACGTTCATCATTGGCATAGGTAGTGACATAATTTCTTGTGTACCAGCGAGACTTGCTACATATTCATAAAAATGGATACGTTTTTCACGAGCCATCGCCTTTGCGGTTGCCATCGAGACTGCGAGAATTGCATTCGCACCAAGATTTGATTTATTTTCGGTACCATCAAGATCAATCATCATCTGATCAACGGTATTTTGCTCAGCCGTATTGCCAACTAGGTGGTCACGAATCTGGTGATTAATATTATGAACCGCCTTCAAAACACCTTTGCCGTTATAGTAATTAGAATCGCCATCGCGAAGTTCCAAGGCCTCACCTGAACCAGTCGAAGCGCCAGAAGGAACCATTGCGCGACCAACACTACCGTCAGACAGGAAAACGTCTGCCTCAACGGTTGGATTGCCGCGGCTATCTAGAATTTGTCTTGCTTTAATTTCTTTGATTGTTAGATTATCCATAAGCTCATTATAGCATTTATTAAATCACTTATGGTATGATGTATTAAAGAAATTTCTAATAACGAAAGGTGTATGATGCCAGAAGAAAAATATGGCGACATAGATGTGAATCCAATTGAAACTCAACTAGATGAGGATTTGGATTCAAAAATAACAACCTCTCAGGAAGCGCCAGTAACTTCTGACGAAAAACCAGAATTAGATAACGTAGTTCCTGAAGTAGTGGTAGTAGAAGAAGTGGCTGAAGTAGTAGCCGACCCTAAACTTCCCGAAGGGCCAGCTGAAGTAGTGGCCGATTCTAAGCTCCTCGAAGAGCCAGCTGAAGTGGTGGCCGATCCTAAACTTCTCGAAGAGCCTGCTGAAACGGAAACTGTTTTGCTGGAGGCTACGACAGTCCAGGAAGATGAAAAAACTCAATCGAAAAAACCAAAGAGTAAAAAGGGGATTATTTTTGGAGCTATAGCTTTAACTGTAGTTGCTGGCTGTGGTGTCGCTGCCTATTTTTATAGTTTGCCAGAAAAAGTTGCTGCTGATGCTATCACTGGCTACATCAAACAGGCAAATAAGCAAATGCACATGTCTGGTAGTATAGAGATTAAACCACATCAGAAAAACGAGTTGGCTAGTCTTCTTCAAAGTATCCGTCTTGATTTTCAGTCCGACACGAACCATTTTAATAACAATGTCAGCGTGAATTTTAATCTGGCCATGCAGGGCGGCCAGAACATTAACTTCAGCCTTAATGCTTATGTTCAGGAGAATGGCGTTATCTATCTCAACGTCGACAAACTAAAAGATGCTTTTAATAAAGCCACAAGTTTTATGCCAATCGTCCCTGATGGACAAAATGGGGCACCGTCAATTCTTGGGCTCTTGCAAAAAGCCATCGGTACCATAGAGGGGAAATGGTGGCGCATTAATGTCAACGAAACTGTTAATGCGGTTGGTGACAACGAGCAAGAAATGGATCAAAAAGAAAAGGAAAAGGTTGTCTCAAGATACAACTGTTTTGTTCGCGAAATCAAGAAGGATCTCGAGCAGACGGACAAAGTTGCTGACAGCTATCTCAGGTCCCCGTTCCTTGCGGTCAAGCCAGCAAACGCAGATGATCTTAAAAATAACAGTGCCGCAAACCGCGTCAAGGAAACCGGTATGCTCTATCAAGCCAGTATTGATTCTAATAAATTACTTGAGTTCATACGAGACAAAAAACAGCTGGCTGAAAAAAGTGGCATCTCTAGCTGTTTTGAAGAGGAGAACAGTCAAAACGAGGATCCATCACTTGACGATTCTAGAGACTCAGATAAAACAAAAGAAGATCATAAGCATGATGAAGAAGAAGTTAAGAAACTTGCAGAGAGCTTGAAAAATGTCTACCTTGGTGTTGATTTCTTCACTCATCAGTTAAAGAGTTTCTTCATCTATAACTCTGATAAAAACTATGAGTTCAGTGGTGCGATTAGTTTTGATCAAAACAAGGCCTTTGCCTTCAACGCTCCAAGTAATTCACGACCAATTACTGATCTTGTGAATGATTTGACAAAAGATCTTGGCCAAGATATCGATAATCTTCTTCGTGGAATTACTAAAGAGCAGTCAGAGCTCTTTGGTAACTTCGGTACTGATGCCGAGGATGCTACAAATCAGCTTTAGTGCTACAATTATTGCGTGATTTCAGAAGAACTTAAAGCCAAACTAAAAACCTTGCCCTCTGCACCTGGAGTATATTTCCATAAAAACCAGCAGGGCGAGGTTATTTATGTTGGGAAAGCGGCGGTTTTAAAAAATCGCGTACGCCAGTACTTTCAAAATACCGAAAAAGATCCCAAAACCGAGGCGCTAGTTTCCGAAATTTTTGACACCGACTGGATCGTGGTTGATACAGAGATGGATGCGCTCTTCCTTGAATCGGAAATGATTAAGCGCTACATGCCGCAATGGAATATTTTATTGCGAGACGACAAAACCGTTAGCTATGTTCGTATCGATATGAAAAGTGAGGTGCCATACGTCACGACTACTCGTAATCCACTTGATGATGGGGCCGCCTATGTTGGTCCGTTTTATGCTAAAAATACAATTATCAAAGCCCTTCGGGTGCTTCGCAAAATTTTTCCATTCTATGAAAAGCCTTATGATGGCAAGAAAAATTTGAATACCGACCTTGGACTCACTCCTGGTATTGAAGTTGGCAGAACTACGCCGAAAGATTATAAAAAGAACTTGCGATTTCTTATTAGATATCTCAATGGCGACCGCGAGAAACTAATTTTAGACCTTGAAAAGCAAATGAAAACTGCTGCTTCTCTGGGCGATTTTGAGGAGGCCGCAAAATTACGTGATGAATATTTTGGCTTGAAGGGATTAAAGCGCAAAATTATTTTTTCCGACAAGGAATTTATGGATTTATCCTCGGATAAGGCACTATTTGAACTTCAACAGCTCTTGAACCTTAAAGAGCCACCACGTCGCATTGAAGGGTATGATATCTCGCATATTTCCGGCACCAATACCGTTGCTAGTATGGTAGTTTTTCAAAACGGCGCCTCCGATCGCACTGCCTACCGCAAGTTTAAGATTAGAAGTAGTAAAAATGACGATACTGCCAGCATGTATGAGGTGATTTTTCGTCGTCTCAAACATCCAGAATGGCCGTTCCCGGATCTAATCCTGCTTGATGGAAGTACTCAGCAATTAAATGCGGTTCTCCCACTTCTGTCCGCTGCCAATATTCCGGTGCTTGGGCGGAATAAATCTGGCGACCATACGAGAAACGCAGATGTTAACTTGATTATCCCCATTAGGGAACCAAGCGGTGATTTTCGTTTCGAGTCAAAACTTTATTCAAATGATTCGCATCTTGCCAAACTCATCACCAGAATCGACGAAGAATCGCATCGTTTTGCCATCACTTATCATCGTCAGCTTCGCAGCAAGGACCTATTCAAACGTTAAGTTTGTGCTATAATTCGATTATGATTAAAAAACAACTTTCCGTCTTTCTCTTCCGTTGGCTAGTCTCTTCCGCCGGTATGTGGCTCTGTATTAATGCCTTCGGTAGCATTGATCAGGGCGCTAATAGTTTTTGGCTCTATCTCTCGGCTGGACTTGTGATGTCTCTAGTCAATGCCGTGGTTAAGCCAATTGCCACTCTCCTTAGTCTCCCCCTGATTATTTTTTCCATGGGAATTTTTACGCTCATCCTAAATATTCTAATGATTGCCCTGGTCGTCTGGCTCGTGCCACATGTTCATATGGGAACAATAGGGGTAATTCTATCTTGGCTTCTGATGAGCGGGATAAATAGTCTTGTGAATTTTCTAGTCCCATCATATAATTAATCTATGAATATTGGAAATCTTTTAGAAACCTCGACACTTGTTTCTGCCGTACTTTGTATTTTATTGATTCTTTTACAACAACGTGGCGCCTCGCTTGGGGCTGGCTTTGGCGCTTCCGGTGAACTCTATACTACTCGCCGTGGCCTTGACCGCTCTCTCTTTAACGTTACAATCTTCTTCTCGTTGGTCTTCGTATTCTCAATCCTAGGATTACTTTTGATTCCATCATAATTTTGTATCATGAATAAAATTTTCAAAAAGAGTGGGCGCAAAATAGCAAAGAAAATCTCCTTTTTTTCTAAAAAGGTTAATGAAGATGGTCGTGAACACATCAAAGAAAATCTGATTGGCCATATTTCGCATATCAAAAATGTCCGACTTTATGTTGTTGAGTGGCTTCTGATGGTCTCTGTGGTGATACTACTCTCCATCGCTCAGGCGTATTGGTATCTAAATACTTTTGCTGTAGAGACTTATACGAGTGGCGGTACTTACACTGAGGCGACTCTAGGAAAAATCAATTCCTTTAATCCACTTTTCACCTCTACTAGCTCCGAGGAAACTCTTTCACGTCTCCTTTTTGCCACCCTCAGTGCCACGGATTATTCTGGACACACCGGATTGGGGCTAGCCGAGTCTATCCATGCAAACGATACTGGTGATGTTTGGACTGTTAAACTCCGTAAAAATCTTAAGTGGTCTGATGGTGAACCGATTACTAATAAGGATATTTTATATACCATTAAAACCATCCAGAGTCCTCGCATCAAGACCAATTTTGCTTCCAAGCTTGTCGGTGTTACGGCTGCTGAAAATGAGCAAGGTGAAATTGTCTTTACTCTCACTTCTCCAAACGCCTTCTTTGAGAGCTCACTTGATCTACCAATCCTACCGTCACATATCCTTGGCGATGTGGCACCTGAGCTCCTACTTGAAAATAAATTCTCTAGCCGTCCCGTCACTTCTGGCGCCTTCACGGTGAACGCGACCCAGAACATTGGTAATGAAGGTGAGAAAATTGTCTACCTCACAGCCAATCCAAAATATTATAAAAATAAACCGCTGCTCGATAGTTTTTCTATTCATGCATTCCTAAATCTGACGGATATCAAGAACGCCGTTAAGAATGGCACAGTTACCGCTACGGCTGATCTGCCATCAAAATTTGCCACCGAGGTAAGTTCGAGCAATGTCAATGAGTACCAAAGCTCCGTGAATTATGGCGTGTTTGCCTTCTTTAATACCGAGAGTAACCTCCTAAAAGACAAGGCTTTACGTCAGGCGATTCGTCTTGGTCTCAATTTGAATAATCTCCGTACTGGTCTCAGTGGGGAATTGCCACTTGATTATCCGATCTTGGAGTCTCAAATCGAATCGATTACTTTCCCAAGTATTCCAAAAACCGATGTCACGACCGCCAAGGCTGAAATCGAAAAACTAAAGGCCGCAAACTCCGCACTTACAACTGAAAAGATCAAGATTATTACCATCAAAGGTGATAACTATCTTGAAGAATTTGCTAATCGCATCGCTTCTCAGCTGGAAGGTCTCGGCCTTGGTGCCACTGTTTCAGTTTATGATTCCAACCAGGACTTTAGGCTTAATATTTTGCGTCCTCGTGCCTATGATTTATTAATTTATGAAATCGGTCTCGGTCCAGATCCAGATGTTATTGCTTATTATCATAGCCTCGAGGCTAGTGAAAACGGCCATAACCTTAGTAATTATAAAAACTCTGTGGTGAATGACCTTCTGCTTAGCGCCCGTTCAAACATGGATGCCGGACTGCGTGCTGCTAAGTATCAAAAATTCCTCGAGCGCTGGGTGGATGACGTGCCAGCCATCGGTCTATATCAGACTACCTTGCCATATTTCGTCAACCGCAACGTACGCGCCTTTTCTCAGGAAAACCGCTTAGTTACATCCACCGATCGTTTTGTCGATATCGAAAACTGGGCCACCAAGAAGACCGTCAAAAACCGCACACCGTAGTAATGAAATTATATCTTGCATCATACGCCATGGTTTCTATGGCAAAAATCATCAAGCATGAGGGGCGTGATTTTGCCGGAAAGAAAGCAATTTTTATTCCAACCGCCGGTGACCCATATGATAACAAGGATTTTGTTGAGGCTGACAGAATTGCGCTCGAGAAATATGGCCTTGATATTGTCGAGATGGATATAAAAAATAAAAATGAAGAAGAAATTCGAAAAGCTATTATTGGTGCCGATATTGTCTTGGTTGCGGGCGGGGATACTTTCTATCTGATGGAGAAATTAAAAGAGAGCGGTGCTAATAAAGTTATAAAAGATTTTATAGAAAAGAACGGTATTTATATTGGCTCAAGTGCAGGATCTATTATTTGTTGTCCAACTATCGAGGGGGCAGAAGAATTTGATAATCCAAATCTGGCAAAAGGATTGAACAATTTTGATGGGATGGGAGTTTTTAACGATGCAATAATTCCACATGCACAGAAAGAAAAATATTTTGAGCGCATAAGAAAGACAGCTGAAAGGTTGGAATCTAAGGGTTATAAGGTACACCATTTGACCGACGATGATGTCCTATTTTTTGACGGATATTCTTATATAATCTTGTAAGACTCCAGGTACAAAAGGGAAAAATAAATATTTTATATGGTGCACCTGTTTGCCCCTTGGGACGCTCCAGGTGCGTAAAAAAAGAACTCCGTTAGGAGTTAATTTTATATGGTGCACCTGACTAGATTAGGATTTTTTAAGGAAAAATCCTTCTGTACCTCCTCGCTCAAATAAATAAAATTATACATAATTTTATTTATTACTCGCTTCGTCGTACAGTCGAACTACGTTCTCGTCTAATCTAGATGCCAACTAAAAAAGTCTACACAAGGTAGACTTCTTTAGTTGGTGCACCTGACTAGACTCGAACTAGCACACCCGAAGGCACTACCACCTCAAGGTAGCGTGTATACCAATTTCACCACAGGTGCATACCTGAATTATACCACAAAACCGCGCTGAATCAATGCTGGAATTTTAAAAAAGTGGACAAAAAATTAAAATTAAAAATATTCTAAATTCTAATATATATTACAGTGTATCAATAATGACACTGTATGTATTATGTGATATGAGATTAGACTAAAAATAACAGGGGTAAAATCGTAGTAAATATTACCTTAAAAAACATAAATAATTTGACGAAAATGTGTTGACTAAACTGCTTTTGTTTAATATACTTATACCAACTTGAGGTCATACAAAATTCAGGTTAACAAAAAAATAAAAAACATAAAAGTAAAGGAAATTTATGTCAAAATATGCAAAAATCGTAGCAACTATCGGTGTTATCACTGGTTTAGGTATTGCTTCTCTTCCAGTCGCAACCTTCGCTGCTCCAATCGCTCTTGATGGTTCAGTCCCAGCAACCCAGAACGTTGTAGTTCAGCTTACTGTTGGTAACGCTGTTGCTGTTTCAGCTGACAATGGTGTCGCTAATGGTGGTAACGCAGCTCCAAACCAGGCAAAGAATGCTACTTCAGGCATTTCCTACGCAACCAACGCTGCTAATGGTATGGTTGTCAACGTCAAAGACGCCGATGAGGACACCAATATGACTGCTGGTCACACTGGTACTGTCGCTGGTACTGACGTCATCGCTGCTGGTACTACTGGTGCAACTGCTGGTTCTGGTACCTGGAGCATCAAAGGCGGCCTCCTTACTGCTGATACCGCTATGGTAAAGCAAAGCCAAACCGCCCTCAAAGTTGCCGAATCAACTGGCCCTGTTAATACTTCTCTTAATATGACTTACGACATCGCAACTGGTGGTTCTCAGCTTCCTGGTACCTACCAAGACACTATCGTCTATACTGTTGTTGCTAAATAATTAAGCTAAAAGACAAAAAAATAGCCGCAATAAGCGGCTATTTTTTTCTATCGAATGCTAATACAATTCGAAGCGTCAAAAATAAAATATGTGATTAATAATCACTAAAGATCAACCACAATAGCCACAATGTCGACCATAGTATTAACCATAATCATTACAAAAATGATTGACATTTGAATCGTGCTTAAGCTATAATATAAGCACAAAAGGTTATATCAATAAAACAAAAAAGGAGACTTATGTCCAAGATTAAAAGCGTCGTGTTGGGATTAGGCTTAACCACCGCCCTCGGCATCGCTTCACTCCCAGTAGCGACTTTTGCTGCAACTAGCAGCCAGAGTGTTGCCGTCAAGGTAAATGTTAGCTCAGTTATCGCACTTTCAGCTGACAACCTTTCAACTGAAGTCACCATGACTCCAAGTGCTCTTGACACTACCACCTTAAAAACTAAATTAACCGTCGCTACCAACAGCAAAAACGGTTACAAGCTCACCGTTAAAGACGCCGATCCAACTACCGCGATGACTTCTGGTGATACTACTGAGACCATCCCAGCTCAAGCCGGCAACCTCGTTACTGGTACTGCAGGCTGGAATCTCTCTGGCGGTGACCTAACTAAGGCCGCAATTGCTACAACCGACCAGGTAGTTAAAACCAATCCAAACACTGCCCACACTGGTATTCAGGAAGACATTCAGATGACCTACGGCGTTGCAACTGGTACTGCACAAGCTCAAGGTACTTACGTAGACACAATTGTTTATACCGCAACCACTCTCTAATTTGTGACCTCGAATTAGAAGTCAAAAGCCGCCCGAATCAGGGCGGTTTTTGCTTGTCATTTTGATTTTGCTTGTGTATAATATTATCTAGATAAAAAGGAGGTTAATGACTAAAAAACATAATATTTTAATGGAGATTTTTGCTTGTGCACTTTTCTCGATTTGTGCAATTCTGCTTTCCTCAAACCAGACCTTTGCAGTAGAGCGCCAGAAGACATTCTTGCAGGTTTCTCCATCAAAACAACAGCTCGGTGGTCTTGAGCCAGGTGAAGTAAGGGAAGGTAGCTTCAAGGTTCAAAACATCGGTACCGGTGCTTTCGATTTTAAAGTCTATGCCTCTTCTTATGAGGTCAAGGGCGAAAACTATGATCCAGTCTTTGATGGCTCTAAAGATGGACTCAAAATCGCTAACTGGTTTACTTTTAGCCAGGATACTGGTCATCTCGAATCCGATACCGAAGTAACCATAAACTATACCATCCGTGTTCCACAAAATGCTCCAGGCGGCGGTCAGTATGGCGCTATCATGGTCGAAACAGTGAAGGAAAACGATGATAAGTCAAACATTCAGGCAATCTCTCGCGTCGGTATGGTCATCTATTCTCATATTAATGGCGAGATTAATCGTTGTACCAGGATTTTGGAGAATAAATTGCCATCATTCCTCTTTAATCCTCCAATCTTTGGTGAAAGTCGTGTTGAGAACTGTGGTAACGTCGACGCCGAACTAAGCGTAAGTCTTAAGGTTTATCCATTCTTCTCAAACGAAGAAATCTATACGAACGAAGAGAAGCCAACCGTCCTAAACACCTTACCTGCCACTAAGCGCTATCATAAAGAGCTTTGGACTAACTCACCAGCCATTGGTATTTTCAATGTTGAGCAAATTATTAAATACGGTTCGGAGACTAAAACTGAGCGCAAACTAGTTATCGTCTGTCCAGTCTGGCTCATTGTACTTATTGTTCTCTTCATTCTGTCTGTTATTTTCTGGCTTGTTGCAAGAAATCGCGAGCGTAAAACCAATTCACGTGCTTAATATTAATAGGAAAACCGGGATAAATCATGTTAGCAAAATCTAAAATTACTTCAACCCAAAAGAATCTTACTCGCTTCTTAAATAAAGCAATAGCTGTCTGTCTCCTAGCCGTCGGAGTAGTTACAGGTGCTACATTTTATCCCGAGAACCCTGTTGTCCATGCCGAAGAGACCGAAAAACCAGCCATGCGCATTCAGGTCTCTCCGACTGATAATCGCGTTTCGTTAAATAAGGGTGAGACTAACGAATATTCATTTAATGTCGACAATACTGGTACTGACTCCTATGATTTTAAGGTTTATGTTACTCCGTATTCCGTTACTAACGAAAAATACAGTCCAAACTTCTCCAATGAGACAAGTCACACCATGCTTCGTCGCTGGATTGATTTCAAAAATGAAGCAGGCGAATATGTAAAAGAAAATACTTACACGGTTCAGCCTGGCCAGCGCAAAGAAGTCCATTATCGCATCACTGTTCCAGCCGACATTCCTGGCGGTGGTCAGTATGCTATGATCTTTGTTGAAGCAATTCCAAAAACCGACAATAACACTGGTGGAATTCGCACGATTTCTAGGCTTGGCTACCGCGTCTTCGGCCGCACCAATGGCGAAACCAAAGAATCAGCAGAGATCCTGAACCATAATATGGATAGTTTTTATACTTCCGGCAAAGTCAAGATGACTGGCTCTGTAAAAAATGACGGCAACGCAGATTTTAATGCTATCTTTAAAATTAAAGTTGAAAAAATCTTTGGTGGCGTCGTCTATGAAGATAGCAAAGGCTATGACGTACTTCCAGAGACCACTCGCACCATTGAAATGCTTTGGGAGGATACACCAGCCTTCGGAATTTACCGCATTACATCCAGCATGAATGCACTGGATAAATCGAGTAGTACAACAAAAATTGTTCTCATTATCCCGATCTTTATGATTGTAATTCTGCTTATGCTATTGACAATCACAATTGCCTGGTTTATAATCCTCTACAGAAAGCGACAAGCCCAGAAATCGAAGCTTATTATCTAATCGCGAGGATGATAAGTTAAGAAGAAGGGGACGATGCGAGTCGTCAAGCGTTCAAAATAAAAATAAAAAAGCGAGTGTGAAAAATGAAGAAAAAAGGAATAATCGGTCTATTCGGTTTAGCCTCCTTGGCTATGGCCGGATTAATCGTTCAGGCTGCATTGCCTACCTATGCAGCAAATAGTACTAATGTTACTGTCCAGCTAACGGTGCTTCCAAGCGGTGAAGCTCTCCAGATTGAGCTCCCAACAGATGGAAACGCCTTTATCTCAGACAAGGTGACCGTCAGGCAACAGTATGGTGAAGCTAAGAATATTCAGTGGCGCATTGTCTATAAAGATGATGCAGGCACTGAAACGACCTATCCAATGCCTCAGATCTCCGTGGCTGATCCACACGGTAATGCCACTTCTGGTACTCATGAAGACCAGGTTGACCTTACCGCATTAAACGGTGGAAAATATGGTACATATAAAATCATTTCAATGATCAACAATAAGCCATCAACCGAAGATGTTGTGACCTTTGAATATCGTGCGCTAAAAATCAAAGACAACGGAAACGATCAAAATAACAATAATCCTCAGGTAATTATTGATCACGGTCCAAATGTCGACCATGTCAATGTCCAGATCTATGATCAGAATGGTAACCCAGTCCTGCCAGCTCCAATCAATGTGCCAACCACTGACACCACTGGTGGACACGGTGGTTCAACCAACTGGACTGTGCCAGTTACAGAGAACAATCTTAAAGATGGTCACTACTGTGTAGTCTTTACCGCCTATGATAATTTAGGTAATATTCTCGATCGTAACGCCAAGTACTGTTTTGACTACACCTCAAAGAAAGCTCCGCTCGTACCAGATACTGGTGGATCAATCTTCGCTGGTACAAACTTTACAAACGCAGATTACATCTCAACTTCACTCGCCGTCTTCTTTGTTGCAGCATTCTTCGCGCTTATGGTATTAAAGCGCAACCGCAAAGCAAAACGTCGCTAAAAGCATCAAGAGAATAAAAACACGCGCTACCAGAGCGAAAGCTCAAAAAATAGACTCAGATGGGTCTATTTTTTATTTTTAAGAACCAAATCTAGTGTGTTGTTTTTTTCTACTCCAAAACCTATTTTCTTGTATATTTTAAAAAATCATGCTAAGATAATATTACTGGACGATTAGCTCAGTTGGCTAGAGCGCGTCTTTGACGTAGACGAGGTCAGAGGTTCGAGTCCTCTATCGTCCACCAGTATAGAACATCCGACAGGATGTTTTTTGTTCTCTGAAAAAGATATTAAAATAGTAGCTCAGATATTTAGAAATCCAAAACTACTACCCCACAAAACGGTAATACATCAAGATGGCAAGACTAAAAAGCCTTATGTTATAATTAATCAAACTTAGTGTGGGAATTATGAGAACAGGGGAAATAATACAGCAATCTGAAATTTTGCAGGCTTCTAGATCGACGCTTATTGCGCCATTTTTTAAGCCCGTTGCTGTTGTTCTCTATAGTATCTTCCTCTTAACATTCACAGTCTTCCAAAATTCCGCATTCGCCGCTCCGTCTTCAATTAGTCTGACTCTTTCCGCTCCCTCTACTCAGCTCGATTTTTCTGCAACCGAGATGCATAATTCTGAATTTAAAAAGACCGCTGCAATAAACGCCACAGTTACAACTGATAATCCACAAGGCTATGTCTTATATATCTCAAGCGTCGATGAAAACACTTCGCTCGATAATGGCACCTTTAACCATATTCCATCGATTTCTACCGGCCTCAGTGAGACCGCTTTTACTGCCGCATCTTGGGGATACTCGCTCGACAATACTAATTTCAAACTAATCCCAAAACTCAGCACCATGGAGAAAATCGCCGAATCGCAACTCCCCGCAAACGCCGCCACGGTCGCCTCGGTTAATTTTGGTGTTAAGGTCACTCCAGATCTTTATGAAGGTACCTATCAGAAGGAGATCGTTTTCACCGCAATCACTAATTCAACAAAGACCGTCAGCCATATTGACGTGGGCCAACAAACTGCATATCGCTTACAATGGATAAGTAGGTCAAATCATCCTGTTAAAGCAATTAAGCGTGGTTATCAGGCTCCGCCAGCGGGATTTGATGCTGGACTTTTTGAGGCAAAATTTCCGCTATCTCCACCTGGTGAACCAATTGAGACAATCGCCTGGTATGATAGAACTACTCAGAATATCTATATCTACAGCGATGCAGATGAAATTTATGCTAATGAAAACGCAAAAGCTATGTTCAAAGAAGTAACCGAGGATCGAGATCCTATTGATATTGACCTGACAGGCATTAATCTGAGCAAGGCGAAAGATCTTTCAGACTTTTTTGCAAGAACGAAAATTAACCATTTAAACCTTGGAGACTTTAATTTAGAGAGTGCTGAAAATCTTAGCAATATGTTCTATGGTACTAAATTCGTCAATCCTGATTCCACAGCAGTTGACCTTACCAAATTCAATACTAGTAGAGTAACCAATTTCAGTAGAATGTTCGCCGAATCAAATCTCACGGCAATAAATTTAACCGGTCTAGATACTAGTGCCGCCACTGATATCTCTGGTATGTTCCAAGGTATGACTAGTATTGCCTCTCTTGATCTAACGCCTCTTGACACCAGGAATGTAACTGATATGTCGAACCTTTTTGATCGTATGACAAGTCTAACCAATCTGAATATTTCATCACTTAACACCTCGAAGGTTACTAATATGAGCTCCATGTTTAGTGGTCTATCAGAATTAACGGATCTTGATCTTTTTCATCTAGATACCTCGAAGGCTACTAATATGTCTAGCATGCTCTCTGGACTTGGCAAGATTACTAGTCTCGATCTCTCACACTTTAATACAAGCAATGTGGAAGATATGAACAGTATGTTCTCAGGCTGTAGTATGTTAACCAATATTAACTTTTCAGGGCTCGATACTTCGAAGGTTACCAATATGTCAAGTATGTTCTCCAGTATGGACAGTATAACCGATCTCGACCTCACTGAACTCGATACTGCAAATGTGGAAGACATGAGTAGTATGTTTAGCGGGTCTAACTCACTAGTCCATATTAACTTTTCAGGACTCGACACCTCAAAGGTTACCAATATGTCCAGTATGTTCTCTAACATGGCTAGTATAACCGACCTTGATCTCTCATCGCTTGATACACCATCGGTGACTGATATGTCCTACATGTTCTCATATTCAACAAGTCTTACAAACCTTAATCTAGTCAATTTCGATACTTCATCTGTAGAAATGATGTCAGGTATGTTTAGTGGTGCTTCAAGCATCGAGACGCTGGACTTATCGCATTTTATCACTAGTAATGTTACTGATATGTCTAGTATGTTCTCTGGAATGAGTAATCTCACAAACCTTGATCTCTCCAGTTTTGACGTGTCGCAAGTTTCTGAGATGAGTAGCATGTTCCAGGATGATGAAAAATTGACAACCCTTAATCTCTCAAGCTTTCATACTACTTCAGGCACTAATATGAGTACCATGTTTGCTGGTATGCGCGATCTCACCACCCTCGACATTAGTAATTTTAACACTTCGCAAGTGACTGATATGAGCGCCATGTTCCAGGATGATGGAAGCTTGACAAGCCTTAATCTCTCACACTTCAATACTAGTAGTGTTGAATATATGAATGATATGTTTATGAATACAAGCGGTCTCACTAGTCTTGATCTCTCTAGTTTTGACACATCCAATGTGAAAAATATGAACTCCATGTTTGAAGGGGCTCTCGCCGATAACGCAATACTCGATCTTTCAAGCTTTAATACCTCCAATGTTGGTATTAACCCAGGTAGCAATGAAGGTATGAAGAATATGTTCCTAAACTCCAAGGTAAAAACTATTTATGCTTCAAGCGCCTTTAATACGAGCCATATTGATGAACATGAAGAGCTCTTTGGTGGCAATGATAACCTTGTTGGTGGCAACGGCACAGCATATTCAGATTCCAATCCAACGACTAAAGCTTATGCAGTTATTGATATTGCGGGTACTCCAGGCTACTTCACTCAAAAATAATTATGGTATACTTATCTAAAGTAATTTGGAGCATTTATGCAAAATCTAACTAATAAAATTAATGGCTTCCTCAACGCAGCAATTAGTACTACCGTCCTGATGGTTTGTGTTGGATCTTTTCTTGCGCTTTTTCCAACTCTCAGCCTTGAAATTACGCGTTGGATTTTTATTATTGCACTCGTCTCGTCTGGCATTAGCATAATTAGTGCCGATCTCGTCGGCAAGCGTCAAACTGGCCTCCTTTCCGGGACTGTCTTTGGCTCGTTTATTATCCTGCTTGGTTTGATTATTCTGACCAACCCTGGCGTACTTAGTATTATTCCAATCGCCATCGGCTTTTATGTTGTCATCTCCAGCTTGATCAAAATCCGCATGACTCTTGCCTTGCGTGAAATTTCCAACTCCGCCTTCACAGCTTCAATTTTAATGAACCTTATTTCGGTTGTTTCGGGTTGTGTGATTATCTTTCAGCCAATCACCTCCACCGCAGTTGCTATCATGATCGTCGGTATTATGCTGGTGGTCTATGGCGTGTCTGATCTGATTAACGTCTTTATTCTAAAGAAGCATGTTAAAGATTTTGCTAAAAACATGAAGGCAGCCAAACGATATCTCACTGAGGATATCAAAGAAGCTGAAATCGTTGAAGATAAGAAGAAAAAATAAAAAATATTGCCAAAACCGGAAAATGGCGGTATAATACAAAAGACTTCTGGGTCGGTAGCTCAGTTGGTTAGAGCACGGGCCTTTTAAGCCCGGTGTCGAGGGTTCGAGCCCCTCCCGACTCACCAGAATTTTGAAAAAAAACACAGCCGTAAGGCTGTTTTTTGTGCTAAATTCCGCTTATCCTATCGAAAAACCGCAAAATATGCTATGATAAATCAAATTTAATATTAATTAATATTCTTATCACAAACTGAAATTTAAGTTGATATTTTGTGGTAATAAAAGGGCGAATCTATGGAGAATAAGGAACAAATTCGCAACGTTGCGATTATTGCGCACGTTGATCACGGTAAAACAACACTAGTTGATGCTTTACTAAAACAATCAAACACCTTCCGCGATAATCAGGCGGAAATGAACCAGACCCTCATTATGGACTCTGGCGATCAGGAACACGAGCGCGGTATTACTATTACCGCCAAGCAGACTTCCGTGCACTATAATGGCTATAAAATCAATATTATCGATACCCCAGGTCACGCCGACTTTTCTGGTGAAGTCGAACGTACTCTCAATATGGCGGACGGCGTGCTTCTTATAGTTGATGCTCAGGAAGGTCCAATGCCACAGACTAAATTCGTTCTAAAAAAGGCGCTCGATCTCAAATTAAAGCCAGTTGTTATCATTAATAAAATTGATAAACCAGCTGCTCGCATTGAGGAAGTTAAGGACGAGATTTCTGATCTCTTCTTGGAGCTTGCAACAGATGAGTCTCAGCTTAACTACCCAATCTATTACGCCGTTGCTCGTGATGGTAAAGCTGGAAAAACTACCGATCTTGATGATAATCTCCATGTCATCTTCGACTCCATTATCAATGATATGCCATCTCCAAAAATCGATGACGACGAGAGCAAAGGCTTGCAACTTCTTGTTGCCTCTCTTGCTGCCGATAATTATCTCGGTAAATACGCCATCGGTAAAATTCATCGCGGCAAAATCAAACACGGTCAGTCCGTCAAAGTGATGAAGACTACCTTTGAAAATGGTGAACCAAAAGTCACTTCTGAAAATGCTAAAATTGACCGCCTCTATGTCTATCGTGGTCTTGGTAAGGAAGAGGTTCAGGAAGCCTTTGCTGGTGACATCGTTGCTGTAACTGGTATTGCGGATGCTAATATTGGAGACACTATTGCAACTGGCGATAATCCAGAAGCTCTCCCAACCATCGAGCTTGAACCACCAACCCTCAGTATTTATATCGGTCCTAACACTAGCCCGCTCAAGGGTAAAGAAGGTGAATTTACCACCTCCAGGCAAATTTCCGACCGTCTCCACAAAGAACTTGAGACCAATATTGCGCTTAAAATTGCTCAGGACGGTCTTGGCTATAAGGTCTCCGGTCGCGGCGAGTTGCACCTTTCAGTTTTGATTGAAACTATGCGTCGTGAAGGTTACGAGCTCGAAGCTGGTCGTCCAGAAGTTGTCTATAAAGAAATCGACGGTAAAAAATGTGAACCATTTGAAGATCTTACGATCGAAGTCTCTCCAGAATACGTGGGCGCTGTTTCTCAGGAATTAGGAATTCGCAAAGCAGAACTAATCAGCCAGGAGCTTACTTCTACTGGCGCCACCCGCTTCACTTACGAAATTTCCACTGCTGCACTGATTGGTCTTCGTAACCAGTTGATGACTGCCACCAAAGGTACCGTCTTGATGTCTTCTATTCCAAAAGGCTATCGTGAGATTGAAAGTAAATATAAACCAGAGCGCAATGGTGTGTTGATTTCATTTGAATCTGGTACTTCCACTGCCTACGCACTCGATATGGCACAGGCTCGTGGTATTCTCTTTATTCCTCCACAGGTCCCAGTCTATCAGGGAATGATTGTTGGCCTTTCCAACAAGAAAGATGATATCGACCTCAATGTTTGTCGTGAAAAACAGCTCACCAATATGCGTACCCACGCTTCCGATGGTGCCATTCAGCTCACTCCTTACACCAATCTCAGTCTCGAGCAGTGTCTTGACTTCCTTCTTGACGATGAGCTGCTTGAAGTTACTCCAAAGAGTCTACGTTTAAGGAAGCGTCAGCTTGACCCAATTAAGCGCAAACGCGAAGCTAAATCTAACTAGGAATAACCGTGGTGGAGCAGGCATATCTCATCGATTCACATTGTCATCTACATGACCAGGATTTTTTTGCACCAGAAAAGCAGACCGAACTTCTTAAGAAAGCTGCCGAAAATCAGGTGCAGAAAATTGTCTGTATCGGCACCGACCACCAGGACTCCATAAATGCTGCAGAATTTGTATCGCAAAATCCAAACTACCAGCTCTTCTGGTCCTATGGAATTCATCCATCCGAATGTGAAAAAGCAAGGCCAGCCGTAGATTTTTCAAAGCTAGAAAAACCACCAATCGCGATTGGCGAAGTTGGTCTTGACTATCACTATGGAAGAGAAGCGAAAGATGCGCAAATTAAGTTACTCGAAGAAATGCTTGACCTAGCAATCCGCTCTAATCTTCCACTAATCTTTCATGTGCGTGAAGCCTTTGATGATTTCTTTGCTATACTCGATAATTTTAGCAGCCATGAAATTCGCGGCGTCGTTCATTCTTTTACCGACAATAAAAAGTATTTAAAAAAATCTCTTGATCGTGGTTTTTACATCGGTGTTAATGGTATCGCAACCTATTCCACCCTTCCGATGCCACCACTAGACCGTATTCTACTCGAAACTGATGCTCCATTTTTAGCTCCGGTTCCATTTCGTGGCGAAACTAATGACCCTAGTCATATTAAAGACATTGCAAACTGGCTAGCGGAAAAAATGAATCTTCCTCAAGCTGAAATTGCTAAAATTACCTCAGCCAACACGGAGACCTTGTTCGGTATCTAAATAATTAGGAAGAGGAAAATTGGAAAATGGAATACATTATGGAACCAAATTCAAATAATACCACCAATCAGATGAAGCAAATCTATCTTGATTATGCTGCTGCCACCCCAGTCGATACTCGGGTACTTTCCGCTATGCAACCTTATTTTACGGAAAAGTTCTATAATCCTTCCGCCTCCTATCTTCCAGCCAAACATATTAGGGAAGAATATGAAGCGAGAAAAGCTGTCCTAGCTAATTCCATCGGTGCCAAATCTCCAGATCTAGTCATTACTGCCGGCGCCACAGAATCAATTAATCTTGCCTTCACGGTCTTGCGAAATTTTCAGTCTGCCCATTGTCTAATTCTTGAAACCGAGCATGCAGCTGTGCGTGAATCTGCCAAAAATCTCTCAAGTGACTACGAGAAAATAAAAGTTGATCATTCTGGCTTAATTGATCTAGGAGATCTTAAATCAAAAATCAAAGATAACACGGTTCTGGTTTCTGTTGCGCTAGCTAATAATGAGCTGGGCACCATCCAGCCACTCTCGGACATTAGCCGCATTTTGCAAGAGGTTCGCGACCAGCGTCTAAAAACTAAAAATCTCACCCCGATCTATCTTCACTCCGATGCCTCTCAGGCAATGAACTTAATTGATCTCTCTATTGCTAGACTTGGTGTTGATCTGTTAACGATCAATGCCGCAAAGGTTTATGGACCAAAGGGAATCGGGGCGCTCTATGTCGTGCGTGGAATTAGACTCTCTCCCATCACTTTTGGTGGTGGGCAGGAAATGGGACTCCGTTCCGGTACTGAGAATGTACCCAATCTCGTCGGTTTCTCCGTCGCCAGCGAGCTCGCAAAAAAGCATCTCGTAAGTAGTCGTAAACAGTACCAAGTCCTAGCTAAAACTTTTCGTGAAATTATTGAACAAAAATCCAAAATTACTCCACTCTGGCTGGGGAATCCGAAACACCAACTGGTAAACTTCATTCCGGTCTGCTTTGATGGGCTTGATGCTGAGCGTTTAATTTTTAAATTAGAGGACCGTGGCATTTATGTTTCCACTGGTGCCGCCTGCGCTGCCTCGAAGGGGCAAAAATCTCATGTCCTTTCAGCTATTGGATTGTCGGATTCAGAAATCGCTGGCTCTCTCCGCATTACTCTCGGTAAAGATACTACGATAGAAGATATTAAAACGGCCGCTGATAATCTTGCTGAAGTAGTCAACTTGGAAGCAAGACGCCTGAAACTAATAGATTAAAAGTGAAAATTTGAAAACCTAAAAACGGATAAAAATTAAGAAAGGAAAGTATGCAGGAATATACTGAAGCCGAAAAACAGGAGAATGCCAAAAAGACGGTCTTTGTTGGTATGTCTGGCGGTGTCGATTCCTCTGTTTCGGCCCTTCTTCTCAAAAATGCTGGCTTCAATGTGGTCGGGGTTTATATGAAAAACTGGTCACGCAACCTTCCCGGCATGAAATGTCCATGGGCGGAGGATTTAGCTGATGCTAAACGGGTGGCTACTAAGCTTGATCTCGACTTCCGTATCTTCGATTTTGAGGAAGAATACCACCAGAAAGTTGTAGACTATATGCTTTCTGAATTTAAAAAAGGTAACACTCCAAATCCTGACATTATGTGTAATCAGGAGATTAAGTTTAAATTGTTTTATGAGGTTGCCAAGGAACAGGGAGCTGATCTTATTGCAACCGGACACTATGCTCGCACCGATTCGAAAAACCTCCTGAAGGCTGTCGATGAAAATAAAGATCAGACCTACTTTCTTTATCGTATCTCTGAGGATGCAGTGCAACACACTATCTTTCCATTAGGTAATTTTCTTAAACCAGATGTCAAAAAAATGGCTGCCGCAGCCGGCTTAGATAATGCTTACAAAAAAGAATCAATGGGTGTCTGTTTTGTCGGTGAGGTGGGGATTCGCGACTTTCTCAAAGAATATTTTGAGGTTAATCCTGGCGAAATTGTAGATCGCGAGACGAAAGAGGTAGTCGGTACTCATGAGGGTGCAATATTTTATACGATTGGTCAAAGACATGGCTTAAGTCTTAGTGGCGGTTTGCCATATTATATTGTCGATAAAGATATGGACAAGAATATCGTCTATGTTTCGCGTAATATCAATAATCCGGACCTCTGGACTAAAGAACTAAAGCTTAAAGATGTATTTTTGCGTCCTCTTTTTGATCAGTCAGGGGAGGTAATTAATTTACCAAGTCACGTCGATGTGCGTATTCGTCATCGCGCTAGTCTGCAAACTGCCCTACTAAAAAATGACCATACCACTAAAACTGCCACCCTCGTTTTTGAAACTGAATTCAAGCGCCCGGCCGCCGGTCAATCTGCCGTATTTTATGTTGGCGACGCCTGTGTAGGTGGTGGAATTATTGAATAATTCCGTCAGAAAAAGTCGCTAATGTAAAAAACTAAAAAGTAAAACTACTAAGTAAAAGTAAAAGTAAAAGTAAAAGTAAAAGTTAAAGTTAAGGTTAAGGTAAAAGTTAAAGTTACGGTAAAAGTTAAAGTTACGGTAAAAGTTAAAGTTACGGTAAAACCTTATCTTTTGAAGCAGGTTCCACCTTTGTGGATTTCAAAATCGTGGGTATAATCTTCGATAAAACGCATTACTCCCACCTTTTCGATTTTTTCATCAATCCCCTCAACTACATAATCCGAACCATCCTGACGCTTGTCAGAAATCGCCGTGTCACTAGTCGGGTCAAATTTTAAGGTAATTGTACCCTCTCCATTTTTACAGATTAAGCTAATCGAACCATCACCAGTGATGGCCTTTTTTAACATCAGAATCGCAATTATGCCGAGTACTCCAATTATAAATAGGGTTATTAATTTTCTCATTTTTCTCCTTTGACTTATGGATATTTATAATTGTGAAGACTCGCCAGTCGCTATAACCTAATCCCAACATACCATACAATTATGGTTATGTCTATATTTTTACTGAAGCCACTTGGTTTTTTGATTGACAATTAAAATAATTCATATAACATAAGGATTATAGATCAAATGGAAATCATACAATTAAAAAACATTACTAAAAAATATAAAGATAAGGTTATTTTTAGGGATGTCATTCTCACTATCCCAAGCAGTTCGTTTACGGTATTGATGGGTGAAAGTGGTTCTGGTAAAACCACATTACTAAATATTATGGGCGGGTTAGAACCTCAAACTTCTGGCGAAGTGATTATTGAACAGCAAAATCTTAAAAATTTTAATGCACGACAGCGAACGGATTTTTATCGTCATAAAGTTGGTCTAATTTTTCAGGGTTCATATTTACAACCTCAACTTACTCTTTTTGAAAATATAAGTTTACCGGGTGTTTTTGCTAAAATGCCCAGAGTGGAACGCGATCAGCGTGTTAGAGAATTAGCTAAAGATTTAGGTATTTCAGAAGTATTGAATAGTCTACCGAGCCAAGTTTCTGGCGGGCAGGCCGAACGAGCCTGTATTGCACGCGCATTGCTATTAAATCCAAAAATAATTTTGGCTGACGAACCAACTAGCAATCTTGACGAAAAAAATGCCAATATTATTTTACAGCTACTAAATAACATTAGGTTGCAGCGTGGGATCACCGTGGTAGTTTCAAGCCATAGCCAACTTGTGGCTAGTTTTGCCACTCAGCTTGTCGCTGTTAAAAATGGAACCATCTATGTTCAGTGAACTCACTAGGATTTCTCATCGATTATTTGTCTCCAATCTAACCAAAAGTCTTACCACAATTGTTTCGATCGGCATTCTCTACTCTGTGATTGCCGCACTGATTTTTATTACGAATGGTCTTGCGCAAACGCTTAAGAACTATTCCAATGAAATCAATGATGGTGAGGTTTATTTACTCTCGGAATATGAAGGGGAAGATGATGATTTAATAGAAAGACGAGCCAAAAAATATCATGGCGAAAAGATTGAATTATCTCAGTCTCAACTAGATAGATATGGAATTACCGTGAATGACTCTGCAATTATTTTAAAGTTTATAAATATCGCGCAGGCTGAACAATATTATAACTGTAAGGATACTAGGGAATTTGGTTATGCTAGTGACGAGTATCACATAACGGAGTTGTTTAGTCGGAAAATTAGTGCCAAACAAACACTGGAAGATACGAAAAATGAAAAGATCATTCCTATTATTATCATCTTAATCATCGCCTCGATGTTGATTTTTGTATTCATCATCTCACATATAGTTTCTAGTGATGACAAAATAATCTTCATGTATCGTTCACTCGGTGCCACCAAAAAACAGATCTTTTTTATCTATTTTAGCTATATACAAGAAATCTGCTTTTATATCATAGTCATGATGTTAGTTGTCGGAGGCATCATGGCAGGTTTGTCAAAAATTTGGATTGAACCATACTTCACGGACTGGCTTTTGTCATATTTTCCTGGTGGTACTAATCCCAAAGTTAGTACTTTTGGGTTCAATAAAGACTTCATATACTTATTTATTTCTCTTTTTGCCTCGTCTTTTCTATCGTTTCTTCTGTGTATTGATCAATTCTTCACCAAGAAAATTTCACAGCGCATAAAAGGAGCATAAATGTACTTTACGGATGTTTTAAAATTAAGTTTTCGAAAATTTATTAGGCAGTTTCGTCGCAGCTATAAACTCGTCGTTGCCATGTCTATATTATTTTGTCTCATTTTTACAATAAATCTCTTTTTTACTGGACTTAGGAACTCTCACATTAAATTTTCGCAGGCAAAAGTTGGTGACCAAGTTATAATTTCCGCAAATAACCTCAGTCCATATATTAGCCTAAAAGAAACAAAAAAGACGAAAGAAATTAGTAGCGCTGAGATGATTCAAGATATTGAAAAATTTGGTGGGAAGATCCTCAAAAACACCCGATCCGTTACTATATATAATATCCCAGTTCTGTCAAAATCCTCTGTCCAGAATCTAATCGAAGTTGATCCATCGAACGCACCAAAAGATGCTATTCCGATTCTTACTACCACATCTTTTGGTGAATTACTATTGGGGCAAGATAATAATAAAATAAATAAACTCACTGCCGTCGAATATCTCTCTAAATATCAGGATTATCGAGATAAAGCGTTAGGGAAAGCTTTTGAAACTGAGAATGGTGCAAAGTTTTTTGTTGTTGGGCTATTGCCAGGTAGTTATCATCTATCCAACTATTCATTTTACACACTAGAACGAAATGTAGATACAACACTCTTAAATCAATTACTTGATAATATTCCGCTGCAAGGTTTTGAGCCAATTGCGGTCGATAATGACAATCAAGATTCCTGGCAGACTGGACAAAATGTTAAACAAAATGTTAAATACGAAATGGTTTATGCGGTCTTTGACAATCAAAAAGACGCCCGCCATTATCTCGAACAGGGGAAAGCTAGCTTCCGAATGGTTACACTAGACGACAGAAGCTATAATGCAAATGTGATACTCGGTTTATCTCCAGAAATTACCTTTATCTTCAATTTCTTCCAGATTATAGTCAGAATCATCTCTTTCATATTATTTATTGTCGCTACAGTCGTTATTCTCTCCACAAATACTAGGTTAATTGCACAAGATGAAGAAGAAATTGCACTCTATCGTAGTCTCGGTGCCACAAAGTCTCAGCTAAAAATATTTTACGGTATTTATTTCTTCATCTTGATCATCAGTGCGCTCATCTTTGCTTATTTCATTGCTTCGTTTATCCTCATTCTCTTTCATCTAATTCGTGGTCAGTTAATTAATATTCAAGCCGCACTAGCCTTTAGCTTGAAAGATGTTCCGCAAGTTTTTTGGTATGGCGTTAGTACTGATATTCTCGTTATTATTGTCGCGGCACTGCTTCTTGCTCCACTCTCTACTCTCTTGAATTCCAGAAAGTTCTCCCCTCGCGTGGTATAATATTTGCTATGAATGCAAGTGAAATCCGTCAAAAATTTCTTGAATATCAGCAAAAACTCGGCCACCAGGTAATTGCTCCGGCTAGGTTGGTGCTGGAAAATGACCCTACCACCCTGTTCACGGGTTCTGGTATGCAGCCGCTTTTACCTTTCTTACTTGGCGAGCCACATCCAGCTGGCAAACGACTTTCAGATTCTCAACCATGCTTGCGTCTACAGGATATCGAGGATGTTGGCGACCCAAGACACACCACGGTTTTTGAAATGCTTGGTAACTGGTCGCTTGGTGATTACTTCAAGCAGCAACAAATTCCGGCCTTCTTCAAATTTTTGACTGAAGTAGTTGGACTTGACCCACATAAGATTTATGTCACTTGTTTTATTGGTAGTGAAAAATATGGTATTCCAAAAGATACGGAAGCAGCTGAAATTTGGCAGCAAGTTTTCAAAGAGGCGGGTGTCGATGCCAAAATTGCCGAAATTGGTAGTGCAGAAAAAGGAGCAGAGCGTGGAATTTTTGACGGTGAACATATTTTCTTTTATGACGACCATGAAAACTGGTGGAGCCGTGGCGGTGGTGTAGAAACTACCCCAATTGGTGATCCGTGTGGTCCAGATTCTGAAGTTTTCTATGATTTTGGTGAAGATAAACAGGATGTTGCAAAGTATGGTAAGTCTCATCCAGCCTCTGACGGTGCACGCTTCATGGAAATCGGTAACCAGGTCTTTATGCAGTATAAGCGTAATGAGGATGGTAGCTTCTCTGAACTTAAGCACAAGAATATTGATTTTGGCGGTGGACTTGAACGTATCGCGGCGGCTGCCATAGATTCCTTTGATGTTTTTGAAACCTCGCTCTTACGTCCTCTAATCAGAAAACTTGAAGAAATTTCTGGCAAAACCTACAAAGAAAATACGTCTGATATGCGCATTATCGCCGACCATTTACGCGGCGCTTATCTCCTGGCTGCCCAGGGGCTTACGCCAAGCAATCGTAAACAAGGTTACGCTATGCGTCGCCTAATTCGTCGTGCCATTCTTAAGGCCCTCAATCTTGGCATTGAGCAGGATTTTCTTGCTCAGATGATCCCGTTAATTGAAGCAAATTACGCTGACCTCTCTGATGAAATTCTTGACAACAGAAAAGATGCTCTCGCTGTTCTTATTCGTGAAGAGCAGACCTTCCGTAGAACTTTAAATCGTGGACTTAAAGAACTCAACAAAATGAAGGTTTCCGGCTTGACTGGCAAGGAACTATTTATGCTGCAGGATACCTATGGTTTTCCACTTGAATTATCCGTAGAGGAAGCTCAGCGAGAAAATATTCAACTTAGCGAAAACTGGCAGGCAGAATTCGAGCAGTGCCTTGCCGAGCAACGTGCACGCTCTAAGACGGCTTCCGAAGGTATGTTTAAGGGCGGCCTTGAAGACCATAGTGAAATGTCTACCAAATATCACACCGCAACACACCTACTCCTAGCCGCTTTGCAGAAGCTCATCGATAAAAATATTGGCCAGTCTGGCTCCAATATCACCTCCGAACGTCTGCGTTTCGACTTTAACCTTGACCGCAAGCTAACTCCAGAGGAAATTAAATCCCTTGAAGATCAGGTTAATCTCTGGATTTCAGAAGATCATCCAGTGGTATTCGCTGAATATGATAAGGAATACGCAAAAAATACCCTAAAAGCTCACGGTCAGTTCTGGGAAAAATATCCAGAAAAGGTCAAAGTCTATACAATTGGCAACTTTGATCAGCCAGTCTCGCGTGAAATCTGTGGCGGCCCACACGTTGAACATACCGGTTTGCTTGGTAAATTCAAAATCAAGAAAGAAGAATCTTCCGCCGCGGGCATTCGCCGCATCAAGGCTGTCTTAGAATAAATAATTAAACTAAAAGTGGAGGCATATGGAACGACTAATTGAATATCTCATTCCTGAAAATTATCAACTTGAACTACGTGTCAATAAGCAAACTGAAGAAGTACAAGGACATGTAGTCATAAAAGGACAGGCGGTTAAGCCAAACCTCAAATTGCATGCCAGGGAATTAAAAATCGCGAAGATTACAATTAACGACCAGCCAGTCGGTTTTCACCTCGATCAGGAAAATCAATTACTTCTACTTGATTCAGAAAAGATCCTAACTGCAGCTAGTTTCAAAAAGTCTGTTTCGGATTCTACCGCTCCCGAGGATAACAACTCAAAAAACGCAAATCCTAGCCAAATCTCCATAGATATTCGCTACAGTTTTAAGCTCAGCCATAGCATGATTGGTATGTATCTTTCGAATTATCAGTATCAAGGAAAAGAAGAGCGTATTGTTTCCACTCAGTTCGAGTCGCATTACGCTAGAATGATGTTTCCGTGTGTCGATGAGCCAGAAGCTAAGGCCACTTTTGATGTTAAGGTCATTGATACCGATATTGAAGATACGATCCTTAGCAATATGCCAGTAGATACAGAACGAGTCTTAACTTATACCTCTGTTAATGCAGGCCTTAATCCTAAAGATGATGCAAACGCTTTAAATCTTAATACGGAGGTTTCGCGTAAAATCGTTACCTTCAAGACCACGCCGAAGATGTCAACTTATCTTTTAGCTATTTGTATCGGTAAATTTAACAAAGTTTCTGGAAAAAATCAGCACGGCATTGAAGTGACAACCTATGCGGCACTCAATCAACCAAAAGAGCGTCTCGAGTTTTCTAATCAAATCGCTATGGAATCTCTTGATTTTTATGACCAGCTCTTTAGTTTCTCATATCCTCTACCAAAACTAGACCAGGTTGCTATCCCGGATTTTGATGCTGGTGCTATGGAAAACTGGGGTCTTGTTACCTATCGTGAATCTTGTCTTCTTGCGGATGAGAATACTCCAAAAACCACCAAAGAATATATCGCCACAGTGGTCACCCATGAGCTCTCACATCAGTGGTTTGGTAATCTCGTGACCATGAAGTGGTGGGATAACCTCTGGCTTAACGAGAGTTTTGCCAATATGATGCAATTTTACTCAGTTGATCATCTCCGACCGGATTGGCAAATTTGGCAAGACTATTTTACGGAAGACTGTCTCTATGCCCTACGACGCGATTCCTTGAAAAACGTTCAGGCAGTTCAGCAGCCAGTTTCTGATCCCGCTGAGATTGATACGCTTTTTGATGGAGCCATTGTTTACGCAAAGGGCTCACATCTAATGTTTATGTTGATGCGTCTAATGTCTGAGGAGCAATTCTTTAAGGGCTTAAAGGACTATTTTAAAAAATATCAATATCAGAATACCACCGGAGACGATCTCTGGGCTTGCTTACAAAAATATGCTGACTTTGACGTAAAAAAGATGATGGATTCCTGGATTTTGCAACCAGGTTTCCCAATGATTAACGGCAAAAAACAGCAACGCTTCCTAGCAGACGGTTCAACCGATGAAACCACTTGGCTTTTACCAAAAATCACCGATGATATGTCTGGCCACTATTTAATCCAGCTTTCCGATGCAGAATTCAAGTCAAAAATTGCTAATTTCAAGAATCTCAGCTTTGAACAAAAGCTCCGACTTCTGATCGATCGCAGCCTTATGATGCGTACTCCATATATTAATACCAGTAGTATTCTCGATCTTCTTCCTGAATTTAAGAATGAGAAGCTAGAATCAATCTGGCAACTAGTGGTGACTTTGATTGCGAACCTCAAGATTTTCTTCCCCCCAGATTCTCCACACTATGCCAAATTCCAGCAATACGTAATGCAGCTGGCGGAAAATAATCTTCAAAGGTTGGGGCTTTCTCCTGCAGAAAATGATACGACTGACGATCTTAAACTTCGTCCTCTCATCTTGAACTTTGCTATCTATGCAGATAATTCAGAAATCATAAGGCAGCTGGCTGATCTTTATAATCAGAAGATTGGTGTAAAACAAGATTTTTCAATGGTCTCACCAGAACTTGTCGACGTAATTGTGAACGCCAAGTTTAGATTTGGCAGAGAAGAGAGTTTTTCTGAGCTTCTCGCGCGATACCAAACTGAGTCTAACCCAAATTATAAATCCATAATTCTTGACACAATCACAGATAGTCGCGAGCAAAAGCATATCGAGCAGCTCATCACATTACTTGAAAAGCAGGATATTGTGCGCCTGCAAGATCATATATCTCTCCTGGCTAGCCTCCTATCAAATTTCTGGTCCAAGCGGGCAGCCTTAAACTGGTTCTACAGCCACTGGGACTACATTAAGGAAATCACTGATGGTAAATCTATCGACGATTATATACGCGTTGTTGGAGCTAGGATATCCACCGAAGATGAGGCCAAAGAATTCAAGGCATTTTGTAAGGGGATAGAAAATGATCCAGCCGTGGCACGCGCGATCAAAATAGCTGAATTTGGCATCGATCTAACCTTGAACTGGAAAGAGCGAGAATCTAGTAATATATATAGTAAATTGTCTGAAATTTTGTAAATGAATTCATATATATCTGTAATTAAAATCATATATATTATAGGATTTTAAATATCCTTAAAATTTGGCGTATAAAGTATAAAAAATATATATAAATAATGCATGAATAATGCATAAATAATACATAAATAATGCCAGGAATTATAAAAAACATTAAAAATCACGACTAACAGGGGTGAATATTTAAAAATCGGTCAAGGAAAACTCGAAAAATCTGAGAAATTTGAAGAAAATTAAAAAATCTTAAAAAATCTTTCAAAAAACCCTTGCAAACTTTCAAAAGCTGTACTACAATACTAAACAAGTTCAGCAAGTCAACAAGTTGACCACTGCCATGAAGAGAAAACTGCGAGGTAATCTCCTTGGAAAAATCCAAGCGAAGATTTCTAAGGGTTATCGAATCGATAATCCGTTCATTGCAGAGTTTCAATTAACAATTTGGACAACGATGAAAATAAAATAGACTTGCATCGTATTTATCCAAATAAATCCCTTCTCGGGCATAGGAAGATAGATACAGAATTAGTAATTGAACTTCGATTACTAGTTAAGTCAATGCATAAAAAGGTAAATAAGGGCACTAATAGTG
>ERZ773031.161-NODE-161-length-36026-cov-11.031192_pt1 | contig 36026 bp, 29 predicted proteins | sample MGYA00511666_ERZ773031 | MGnify/ENA primary metagenome ERZ773031 (study PRJEB29015, sample SAMEA2738135) | human oral metagenome | biome: human oral; feature: human-associated habitat; material: saliva | place: China | collected 2250 ...
TGTAACCAGTCTTATTATTAGTATTCACGGTTAGTGATAATGGGATTTCGGTAGTTTGACTTACAGAATTGATTACTTGGTTACCGTTTATTTGGAGATTAGTGTTATCCACTGATGCGGAAAGTGTCGGGGTGTATAAAGCTGAGGCATCATTCGGATTAAAATTTAAACCAAGGAAAGAAGTCAGGAACCCAGCACCTACTACAAAAATATTTTTCCACAAAAAGAATCTGAAAGAATGTGATTTTTGGCTTTGCATACATATTATTTTAGCATAAAAATAATGAGATTTTTATTTTTCAATGTGATACAAACAACATTATATTCCAGTGAAGTAGCCTTTGGCAGAGCCGCCCTTGTCGATACGGAGCCAGGTTTTATCAGCTTTGGATGGAGGCATTATACGAGAGTTTTTGCCGCCTTTGAGCTTCAAGCGTTTATCGAAGATTAATTCGCTACCTTCCGTGGTGATTTTCGAAATATCAAAATCATTTTTAGCATAAATATGTGCGAGATTATCCTCGCCTGGTCTAATAGATGAACTGTTTGGATTGAACCTCTGGAACATCTTACTCACATTGGTGAGCTTCGGGGTCTTAAAATTAGTTAGATAAATATCGACAATCCCCTTCATCTCCGCGAACATCCCCTCCATAGTAGTGACATTTTCGGTATTAAAGTTCCCTAGATCAAGACTAGGAATACCATGAACTTTATAGAACATGTAGGCCATATCGGTAACGTTACTAGTATTGAAGCTAGCGATATTAAGCGTTGTGAGTTCATTAGCGCCACTGAACATGGAATTCATATTAGTAACTTTTGAAGTATTAAAATGATTCAAGTCTAATGATTTAATTGCAGTACAGTTCTTAAACATCTCGCTCATGTTCTCAACGTTTGATGTATTAAAATTTCCTAGCTTAATTTCTGTCACACTACTCATACCGGAAAACATCTCTGACATATCAGTAACATTTCTGGTATCAAAATTAGCAATATTTAATATGTCAACTTGCTTAACACCCTTGAACATCCCCTTCATAGTCTTCACATTTTTGGTATTCATGGAGGTTAAACTTGGGCTAAAAATAAGTCCAAGATTGCCGGCAAACATTTCTGACATATCAGTAACATTTTCCGTGTTAAATCCCTCCAATGTAAAACTGGACATTCGTTGGTTATCCCGGAAGATTCCACGCATATTGGTGACACTCTGAGCGTTGAGGTTTTCGGTCTTAATGTTACTATATAACCTTAGACCAGCAAACATATACGACATATCTTTAGCGTATTTGGCATCGAAGTTATTTAATTCAATAGATTTAAGTCCGGACAAATCCTTAAAGGTATTTTTACTATCTTCGTGGAAATAAATTTTGTCGGCTGCAGTATAAAAACAGACAGCACGAGGAATTGGATCCCACCAGGCCTTAATTTCATAGAATGGCTTGGCTGGATCGTGAATACTAACAACTTTGGTACTGGCGGCTGGTAGAGCAGAACGGCGTAGGATATTTTCTATCTTAGTTTTATCCGTGATTAATTCACCAAGCTTTGCCTGAAAATTATCACCGGTGGTTAGATAGGCGGCAGTTTCAAATGGGTTAGCTACTGTAGAAAAAATTAGGCTATTTCGATAGGTACCAGAAATAAGATTATCACTAGCACGGACTATGACCTTGAGATTTTTCCCTTCTGGAACTGGATCGGATTTTTTATTAGTAACTATAATATTTTTAGGATCTGATTTTTTGGGAATTGGCAGATAATCATTCTGACCCATCATCTGATATGCCCAACTGCCTTCTGGAATTGTATTATCGGAAGAAATAGGGCTAGAAATGGAAGAAATTTGGCTACCAATAGTATTGTCTGCATGTTTCAAAGCAGTCTCTTCGGAATTGGCGCTAATAGTGGTAGTATAGCCGGCTGGGGCATCAGTGCCTACAGTTATGGCTGCATCGTTGGATCTAATAGACTTATTTAATACGTCAGCATTATAAAAATCATAATTAAGTTCAGACTTATTTAGACTAACAGAAAGTGTAGGCTCTAAAGCGAGACCTCTAAATGATACAACAAAGATATTAATAATTAATAAAATAACTAGATATAAAAAGCATGAAAACAGCGTCTTGTTTTCCTGAAAAAATCTAGTTTGATTCGCAGTTTTAACCAAATTTTTCTCCATACATTTTTATCATAGCATAAGTGGCATGGAAGTGTAACTTGATTAAAAACAGAGATTGTGAGCTAATAGTTAAAATTAGCGGCCGTGAATGAAGAGATATTTAGCGTACTCGCTTGGGCCAATGGTGTAAGAACCAACCACGCCCCAACCAGCACGACCGTTCATATCAGAAATCGTAATCGTACCGTCGGCATTGACGGAATCCACGATACCGACGTGGCCGTAATAACCACTATTGGTCTGGAAAATATCACCAGCTTGTGGATTAGTACCGCGACTAGTTGGAAAGAGGCCAGAAAGCGCGTAGCCCCAAGTATTAGCATTACCAAGACCACCCGGCAGAATATGACTTGAACCCATGGCGGCACGACGTTCCCAAGTATACCAAGTACACCAACCCCATGGCATTGGGTTTCTGGAAGTAGAATAAGTGCGATAAGAAGAAACTGAATAGGACGAGCTACCAGAGTAAGAAGAAGTGGAGCGCACGACGGGCGCCACATAATCTGGACGCTCCTTATCCGGCAATTCACCGTTCGGTAGTAAAATAGCTTGACCTTCGGTCAGTGTCTGATCTAATTCAAGGTTGTTAGAAGTAATAATTTCATCAGCAGAAGACTTATATTTTTCGGCAATCGAGGCGACGGTTTCGCCTGACTTTACTATATAAACGATACCAGCACGAGATGGAATATAAATTGATTCCCCCACTTTTGGCACATAGGAGGCCTTAAATTTATTCGACCAGCGAATCATATTAATATCCACACCACAGGAAGCGTATTTGGCCGCCAAAGTATCGAGAGTCTCACCTTCGGCCATGACATGCTTAATCACGCCAACCTTAGCACAGGCGGCAAGATTCAAAGTAGTCGGCTTTTCCATTTTCTCGACAGAAGCCTGGCCGGATTGCTGAAGTACAGTAAAAGAGTTATAGTTTACATTAAGTACATCAGAAGAGGCTAAACTCATAGTGTTGGCGAGCTCAGACACCATATAGAATTCGGAAAGTTGGTCAGCGGAGATGGCATAATCTTTTTTGGAAATGGATTCTAAGTTCGGGCTGGAATTGTCGTCGGACTGCTGTTTATCTTTGGAGCCAACAAAAGCCACACCAAAAATCAGAACAGATAGAGCGAAATACGGGAATATCTTGGTAATAAAGTAGTTTAAGCTAAATTGTGATCGTTTTTTCTTTGTCATAATTAGCCGGTCGCTGCCCCTAAATTTGCACCTTACAGAGTTTCTGACAGTGGTCGCGAATCTTCTGATTGTGCTCAGCGTCGGTGCCACTATAATACATGAGACCGTCGTCACCTGTCAAGAAATAAAGCATAGAGGCTTTCGAGCTATCTGGTTCAGCTACCGCGAGAAGCGCGGCCTTGGAAGGTACGGCGATAGGTCCTGGAGGTAGACCTGGGAACTTACGAGTATTATAAAGACTGTTGACGGCTAAAATATCGACATTGGTAGCATTGGTACGATCGATGCCAGTAATATCGGCAGCATAGGTCGCAGTCACATCGGAGCCCAGGGCGATTCCCCGCTTCAAACGATTCTGAAAAACCATCGAGACGCCTGGCATATCCTCAGTATTAGCTTCTTTCTGGATAATCGAAGCAAGAGTGATACCTTGACGTAGGGTAAAGCCGCGAGCCTTAAATTTTTCTTCAAGCTGATTAGAGACCACCACGTCATTAAATTGATTCAAAATCGTGGTAATGACATTCTCGAGCTTTTCATGGTTGTAAAATTGATAAGTTTCTCCATAGAGGTATCCCTCGAGGGCCAACTTCTCTGGGATTTCTGGATTAGAAAGTTTGGTTTCGTTGGCATAGAGATCCTTGAGGACTGGATTATCATAGTGCTTGGTGAGAGCTTGATTAATTTCCTCTTCCGAATAGCCAAGGGTGCGGAATTGATGAATGATCCCGGTCTGTGATTTACCCTTATCGCCGAGGAGACTGGTACCTGGCAAAATAGTCAGATTAAAGACATCAGAAGATACGACGCCATTGACTAATTGCTTGGCGATGGCGCGAGCTGACATGGTTTTACGAAAACTGTATTTACCAGTTTTTAGTTTGGCATGGAGGTTGTTAATTCGGGCATAAAGCTCAAAAGCTAGGGGATTTCGAATCAGGTCGGCCCGCTTGAGATTGTTTGCGATTTGCTTAACGGATTCACCGGCACTAATTTCGATGGTTTGATATTCACAGACAGAATTTGACTCTTTTTCATTCGATTCAGCGGCGGCCTTAGCGGAGTCGAAACGGCAATTAGCCGAAGAGACTGGTTGTAAGGAATACCAATAATACCCACCACCGAATAATCCAGCGAGAAATAGCAAAATAAAGAATGAGAGTAAGATACGTTTAACTTTTTTCATAGGTTTTTCTACGGTTTTAATCTGCTTTGATTGATTTTTTGGATGGTCTTCAACCTTAAATGGCGCACTATCGGCTTTCGAAGATTCATTGATAATCGATTGAATTTCGGGAGATTCTAGTGTGGTAGCGGGACTAGTTAGTTGATTCGGGATTTTACTGGCAGTATTTTGAGCAAGTCTGGCAGCGTAATGTTCGATAAAATCCTGCAAAATAATACTGGCAGCTTCGGCATCAATTTCGCCTTTTTCAAAATTTTTCTTGCGTTTTTTAAGTCGCTCTTCAGCTACCACCGAAGTGAGCGATTCATCTTGAAAATAGATGCGCGCGCCCGGCATAGAAGCAGCCAGTGTGTCAGCAAACTTGCGCGCATAGGCGGACTGGGCAGTTTCATTGCCGTCATTACTACGAGGTAAACCCACGACAAAGAAATTCGTATCATTCAGTCTGGCGATACGAAGAATTTCCGGAATTTCCTGACCATTCACCAAGACATAGCCATTCGGAATGGCGATGCGAACAGAAGTGTCCGCTTTCGCTACGCCGATACGCTTAGTACCCACATCTAAACCGATAATACGCATTAGTTCTCTACCATAATCTTAATTGATACTTTATTGGCGTCGTTTGGAATTTGGCGAACCCATGGGAAGGAAGTATTCACCTCAACATCAGAGACACCATTGATGGACTTAATCAAAGTTGTCACTTCGCCAACTTTTTTGCCGAGGGATTTTTCGAGTACGGATTGTTCGGTGACTTCTGGACCAGTTTTCAAGGTAGCCTTAATCTTAGCAGTTACAGAATTATTATTGTTTTGGAATTTTTCAATGAAAATATTACCAGTTTCGTAAATCTTCTGATCGCCACCCAGACGAGTAGAGACCACGGCCTTAACATATTCTTCGACAGCAGCTTTATCAACATAGTTTACACTATAGGTAGTTTTGGCCGTGAGCTTGGCTTTACCATTCTCGGTCGGCTGATCGACGGCAGGACTGGAAGTAGGGTCGGCGGTAACTTTTTTGTAGCTATCTTCGATTTTAATATCGTCAGAAGGTACTTTTTCAAACAATTCCTCTTTTGCGCCATCAGCTTCGGTTAGTTTTTCTTTAGCTTTGGTAATGTCAGAAGCGGTGACAATTTTTTGAATCTTATCAGTACCACCCTTAAATGCGGAATTAGCATAGCCTTCGACTCCAGCCACAGAAGATTGCCAGCCGGAGCTAACGGCTTCAATATTATATTTCGCACCACCTTCGATTGCGGTAGCTTTCACAGTTTTAGCCACCTGACACTTACCATTATGACGACCGGCGTCGCAATTCGAGATTGAGCCATCCCAAGAAATTTTTACCTCCTGGTCAGTTAAGAAATTGAGATTACGGTAGGCAAAAGCGGAACCTTGAGGAACAGTCGCAACATCTGGCCTAGAAGCCGTAGCAGTAGTGGTCGACATATCGAAGGTAGCGATGAGACGTAATTCACCGGTAGCCTTATCACCAACGTTTTTCTCACCAGTAGCTTCAAATTCAACCTCAGAATTCTTCTCTAAACTAGTAGTTTCGAGGAAGAATTTACCATCTTTCGAGACGGCTTGCTTGGCATCTGTCACAAAAGAAACATTTTCGGAGAAATTCTCGGCAATGGTCTTAATTTTAACGGAGATCTTGGCGGCAGGGGCCAGAATAAAAGCCCAGATGAAGCTTCCAATCAAAAGAACCGCGGCCACGACGCCAATAATAATACGGTTTTTCAATGAATCGAGAGTGAGAATCTTTTTTGGCTGATTATCCGCTTCTTCATCCTCAGAATTCTTCGCGACTTCTTCAGAATCCAGATTCATAGTCGAATTTTTCGTAAGATTCGAGGTGGTATTTACACGATTAGTAGCGTCTTCGCTGGCAGTGCGGACACGAGAAACACTACCGGACGAAGCGGTTTTTTCGTTAATTTCGATTTCATCACTCGGATTTGCTTTCTTAGCCTTGTCTGGATATTCCAGATCCGCTTCGTTAAATTCAGAAGGCAAAGTCGGGCGCGAACTCAAATTCTTAGCGAATGGCAAACTAGAAAGCGCTGCCATTTTCATGAGGGTTGGGTCAGTGGTGACCACCACGATGGCTTTGTCGTGCATTTTTGCAGTACGAGCAATTAATTTTAAATTAATAGAGCTGCGCAGAACGTTCAACTTTTTCGGTGGAACAAGTGCAATAATTTTCTGTTTGGAAGCTTTGATATGGTTGATAATATCAGTAATATCATCCTCGGGCTCGATGTAAAAAGTGTCCTTATTCATACATCGATTTTAACATATATTTGCACTGAACCAATAAGTTTATGCTAAAATAAGCTTAATGAGTATCTTTGATTTTATTAAAAAAGGGCCGGGCGCACAAACGAGCGCGAACAGTACTGGCGGCGCGGTGGCCGGTGCAGAGAGTGCAGAAATTTTAGCCAATCTCGTACTAAATACGATTGATAGTGGCGTTATTATTGTGCTGCCGACTGGAGTAATTGAATATATTAATCCAGCAGCAGTAAGTTTACTGGGCGGACAAGTGGCGCAAAACTTCTTGGGCGCTAAATTAGAAGATATTTTGAAATTAGAAAACGGCCAAGGCGTGGCGATTCCAGCGCAAAATAACCTGGTTTTCTATGCGGTAAATAATGGCCAAAATTACACCACGCGCGGATATTTCTTAGTTAATCTACAAGGGCAGAAAAAGCCCGTGGCGTTCAAAGTTATTACGGCACATTCACCCAAAAATGAACGCATTGTAACTTTTTATGATATTACCTCTGAACTTGAGGCCGAGAGTGAACAGACTGAATTTATTTCGACAGCTTCTCACGAAATGCGCACACCAGTAGCTTCGATCGAGGGATATCTGGGATTGGCTTTAAATCCAAAAACCGCCACGATTGACGAACGCGCTAAAAAATATCTGGAAGAGGCACATAAATCTTCTCAACATCTTGGTAAATTATTCAGAGATCTATTAGATGTGACCAAGCTCGATGATAAAAGAATCAAAGCGCACCTCACACCGATCGAGGTAACTTCGACGGTCCGCTCGATTGCCGAAGGTCAAATTCCAAAAATGAGCGAAAAGAATATTCACTTCACTTTTGGCTCCTCTTCTTCCGCGAATATGAATGGCGGGCGCGTGATTAATCAAGAAGTTTTCGCGGCGGTTGATGTGGATTTCTTGCGTGAGATTATTAATAACCTGATCGAAAACGCGATTAAATACACCAATAACGGGGGTGGGATTTGGGTAAATGTGCGCGGCGATGGCGACCGTGTTTTGATTAATGTGACGGATACCGGAATTGGTATTTCCCCAGAAGATAGCAAACACGTGTTCCAAAAATTCTATCGCGCGGATAATTCAGAGACTCGTACAATTGGCGGAACGGGGCTAGGTCTCTATATCGTGAAGGAACGTGTGGAAGCGATGAGCGGATCAACTTGGGTGGAGAGCACTTTCGGTGAAGGTTCGACTTTCTATGTAGCCTTCCCTCGTCTCACTTATGAAGAATATTTGCGCCGCAAACAAATCGAAGCCAATACTCAGGCAATGACGCCACAAAATTCTGTTGCTTCTGCTCCTAATATATCTACTCCTAGCGTCTCCGAGCCTAGTGAAAACCAAGCTCCGGCGCCAATGCAGTTCCCGACTGAGACGACCACGCCAGCCCCAGCAGCAGCGCCAGTATCGACAACAATGAATACGCCGATTCAAACTGAAGCACCTATGCAAGCACCAACAGCGTCGACTACACCAACTCAGGCGCCAGCGCCAACTCCATCAGCTACTAATGCACCAACTGCACCGGCCACACAAGCCAATCCCGTAGTACAGGCTAATCCATTCATACAAAACCCAGTAAGTCCAGCACAAACCGTGACTGCTTCGGCGCAAAATCCAGTAACCCCAACGCAAGGCGTAACAAGTCCAGCACATGATATGGCAAGTCCAGCACAAAACACACCGGCTACCCCAATTAATCCTTCCCCAGTTTCAGCCCCAACGATTAACTCAGCTATGCCTACCCCACCAATTACGCCAACTAACCCAAACATCTTAAATAAGTAAGGAGAGAAGATGACAAAAATTTTATTAGTTGAAGACGACCAAAGCTTACGCGAGATTTACGGAATTAGATTAACGGCGGAAGGTTACGAAATTGCCTCCGCGGGTGACGGTGAAGCAGCTCTAGCTTTGGCGGTAAAAGAACGCCCAGATTTAATCATTTCCGATGTGATGATGCCAAAAATTTCTGGTTTTGACATGCTCGATATTCTGCGTTCGACGCCAGAAACCGCCAATATCAAGGTAATTATGATGACCGCGCTTTCGGCGGATGATCAAAAAGCCCGTGGTGAATCGCTTGGGGCGGATCGCTTCCTCGTGAAATCCCAAGTAGGAATTGAAGATGTAGTGAATGCCGTGCATGAAGTCTTAAATGACGCAAATGGTGTGCCAACTACTGCAGCAACTGCTCCAACCACAGAGAATATGATGACACAATTCGTGGCTGCGCCAGTGCAGGCCCCAGTCGCAGTGCCAGCGCAATCTGCCTCGCCAGCCAAAACTGCAATACAGACACAAGCTCCGATGCAGTCTATCTCATCAGCGCAATCAGCCGTGTCAGCTCAACCTTTTGTATCTGCACAACCAGCTACGCAAGCTCAGCCGACCACTCCGACACAACTAGCTACCCAAACTCAGCCAGTTACACCAGTTCAATCACCAGTCAATAACTCTAACCCATTTTTAGGTAATGTATAGATTAAATAAATTTTTAGCCGAACAAACTGGCGTTTCGCGTCGCGAAGCCGATAATCTCATCGCGGCTGGTCGCGTGAGGATTAATCAAGAGGTGGCCGTACTGGGCCGTCGATTCGATGAAACTCGCGATGAGATTTTTTTGGATGGCCAAAAAATTGAAGTGCGTAAGGGTTTTACTTATCTAATCCTAAATAAGCCCGTAGGATATGTTTGCTCCAAAAAGCGCCAGGGTGAGACGCCGACACTTTTTGAGCTTTTACCCGAAAAATATCAAAATCTAAAAACTGTGGGGAGACTTGATAAGGATAGCTCGGGACTGATTTTATTAACCAACGACGGCGATTTCGCTTTTTCGATGACGCACCCGAAATTTTTTAAGATTAAAAGTTATATCGTGAAGTTAAATCGCCCGCTCGCACCACTCCATCAACAAATGATTTCCGATATGGGAATTGATTTGCCGGATGGTAAGAGTAAATTATTCCTCAAAAAAGAAGAATCCGACCCGAGTGGTTGCACATTCTTAGTAGAAATGAGCGAAGGACGAAATCGTCAAATCCGCCGCACTTTTCTGGCGGTAGGGTACAAGGTCGTAAAATTACATCGTATTGAATTTGGGCGATACACACTAGAGAACTTAAAGAATGGTGAATTTAAAGAGGTGGAGAAAAGATGAAAGTATTAATTATTGGAAAAAATATTAAAAACGTTTATCTTTCTCTGGATGCGAAAAATTTCGAACTGGACAAAAACCAGAATGCGCACCTAGATTTGGTCTATGATGGTGGTGAAAAATATTACAATGACCGCTTTAGTATCATGACCGGGCAGAAACTAGCCGATGAAGTAATTTCCAATTTTCGCATCGAGACTGAGACGGCTTTTAGCCCGGAAAATCCAGAAACTTGTGATGATTTTCAATATATTTTGCTTTCGAAAAATAGCTACATCAGCTTGGTGCCAGAATTTGTCAAGCAATGTGATTTTAATAGCAAAATTTTAGAAAAACGCACGGCCAAATTTGACTACATTTATATCGATTGGTCGGCGGAATTAAATAACGTGCAGATTAAGGCGATTTTGGACTATCTCGAGACACATCCAAAGACTAAGCTAGCCTGGTGTTTTGATCGCTCGGAACTACCAAAATTACTGAGTGCGCCAGATTTAAGCAAGACCAATTTGACGACTTTTTATCGCCTCCTACAACGAGCAGAACTCGTGTTTGTAATGGGTAAAAAATCCCAAATGATGAAAATTAAACAAATTTTAGGTACACTTTCGACCTTGAAATTAATTTATGTAACCGAAAATCAAATTTTAGCTGGGGTTTTTAAGGAAGATTTTCAAAACAAGGACATAAAAGTGACACGTGACGTCGCCGCGACGATTATTGCGGGCACTATTTTCTCGGCACTAATTACAGACTGGAATTTACAGCGAGCGTTGATGCTAGCCAAAATTAATGTCGAAAATTCAAAGGCCAACAAGACTCTGAAAATTAATCAATTATCCGATAAGCTGCGCGAAGCCTTAGCAATTAGATAAGATATCCTACGAATAAGTAGATAAGATAAACTACTGGATATGCTACGATTCAAAAAATCCCTAGTCTGACTAGGGATTTTATAACGCCGCAATAATTAGGCTGAAGGCGGTTTTTATTTGAGAAACTCACGGAGATAAACGCCGGTTGGCGTTTGATCATTTTTGGCGATCTCTTCTGGCGTGCCCTCGGCGATAATTTGGCCACCATGTTGGCCACCTTCTGGCCCCATATCGATAATCCAGTCAGCACTTTTAATGACATGGAGGTTGTGCTCAATAATAATCATGGTATTACCGCCGGCAACTAGACGATCTAGGATTTTCAAGAGACGATTTACGTCATCGGTGTGTAGACCAGTGGTTGGCTCATCCAAAATATAGAGGGTCTTGCCGGTAGAGCGACGAGAAAGCTCGGTGGCGATTTTGATACGTTGAGCTTCACCACCCGAGAAAGTAGTGGCGGATTGACCGAGACGAATATAACCGAGACCAACCTCTTGAATAGTCTTCAGTTTATTAGCAATGGCAGGAATATTTTCGAAGAACTCCACCGCCTCATCGATGGTCATATTTAAGACATCAGAAATATCCTTACCCTTATATTTTACCTCGAGGGCCTCACGATTATAGCGCTTACCATGACAGGTTGGACAAGTCACATAAACATCTGGCAGGAAGTGCATTTCAATCTTATTCACGCCGTCACCTTGGCAGGTTTCACAGCGACCGCCCTTGACATTAAAGGAGAAACGACCGGCCTTATAACCACGAATCTCTGCTTCTGGTTGAGCGGCAAAAAGTTCACGAATGGCAGTGAAGACACCCGTATAGGTCGCGGGGTTCGAGCGTGGCGTACGACCGATTGGACTCTGGTCGATCACGATGCATTTATCGAGATTATCGATACCATCAATACGTTCATGTTCGCCAGCTACGGTTTGGGCACGATGAAGACGGGCGAGTAATTCGTTAGCCAAGATTTCATTAACCAAAGTGGACTTACCAGAACCCGAGACGCCAGAAACCACGGTCATCACGCCTAGGGGGAATTTGACCGTGAGATTTTTTAGGTTATTTTCCCTGGCGCCGACCACGGTGAGATATTGATTGAGCTTTGGCTTGCGACGGGTTTTCGGTACAGAAATTTTCTTGGCGCCCGAAAGATATTTACCAGTGAGAGATTCTGGGTCATGCGCAATTTCCTCTGGCGTACCCGCGGAAATCACCTGGCCACCGCGTGCACCAGCCCCTGGACCAATATCGACCAGATAATCTGCACTCATCATAGTATCCTCATCGTGTTCGACCACCAGCACGGTATTCCTAAGGTCGCGCAGATGCCTTAAAGTCGAGATTAATTTGTCATTATCGCGTTGATGGAGACCAATCGACGGTTCATCTAGCACATACAACACGCCCTGGAGGCCAGAACCGATTTGGGTGGCGAGGCGAATACGTTGAGCTTCTCCACCAGAGAGAGTATTGGCGGCACGACAGAGCTCGAGGTAACCTAGACCGACGTCTTGCATGAATTTGACGCGCTCTCGAATTACCTTGAGGATTGGACGGGCAATTAAGGCCTCTGCTTCGGTAAATTCAAGATCCTGAGATAAAACATCCAGCATCGCATCAACGTCTAAATTACAAAAATCATTAATATTGAGACCGTGGATAGTCACCGCAAGCACGACTGGCTTTAATCTAGCTCCGTGACAAGTTTGACATTCATGTACGCGCATAAATCGCTCGATGTCTTTGCGCATGAAATCCGAGTCGGTCTCCTTGTGGCGGCGCTCAAGAGTGGGGATGACGCCCTCGTAGATTGATTCGTAGGTCGCGCCATCCTTAAACTTGCCGGAGCCAGAAATTTTAATTTCATATTTCTCATCACCGGTACCATAGAGAATCAAATGTTTCTGCTCTTCGGTGAGTTCGCGAATTGGCACATGAATCGAAAAACCATGGCGCGCAGCGACGGCAGAGAGGCGCTTTAGCCACCATGAATCACTCTGTACGCGATTAAATGGACGGATGCCACCTTCGGCGATGGTGAGATTTTGATTAAACACGAGATTCGGGTCGATTTCCATGCGCGTACCAAGACCAGTACAAGTCGGACAGGCGCCTTGAGGAGCATTGAAAGAAAAGAGGCGTGGCTCGAGCTCTGGAATCAATTCATCTGGATGAACCGGACAGGCGTAACGCTGGGAATAAGTAAAAACTTCAGTATTCGATTTACCAAGATTCTTCCCTTCAATGGTGGAAGAATTGTCATTAATTTTTAGAAGCATGATTAAACCTTGGCCAAGCTCGAGAGCCTGCTCAATGGAACTAGAAATACGAGAATAAAGTTCTGGGTTCAGGATGAAACGATCGACTACTAGTTCGATATCGTGACGTTCCTGTTTTTCAAGGGTAGGAAATTCATCTAGGGCATAAACCACACCATCCACGCGCACGCGAGAGAAACCCTTTTGGAGGTATTGCTCGGAAATATGGAGAAATTCACCCTTTTTCTGCTGGACGATTGGAGCGAGTAGCATTAATTTCGAACCAATCGGAAGCTTCATCACTTCATTAACAATATCTTCCACGGAACGCTTAGATACTTCACGGTGACAAATCGGACAATGCGGCACGCCGACACGCGCAAAAAGTAGACGCAAGTAATCATAAACTTCGGTGACCGTAGCGACAGTGGAACGGGGGTTTCTGGAAGTAGATTTTTGATCAATAGAGATGGCTGGCGAAAGACCAGTGATGGTATCAAAGTCCGGCTTATCCATCACGCCGAGAAACATACGCGCATAAGAGGAGAGTGACTCTACATAACGGCGCTGACCTTCAGCGTAAATTGTGTCGAAGGCGAGACTAGATTTACCAGAACCAGAAAGACCGGTAATCACCACGAGTTTATCGCGTGGGATATCGAGATCGATATTCTTCAGATTGTTCTGCCTAGCGCCACGAATCTTGATGTAATTGTCTGGATTATCTTTCAGAAGCGCCTTGCCGCCCGGAGAGAGTAGCCCTTTATTTTTAATTTCTTTCTCTAAATTCATCTCATTATCCATGGTCAAATTAAGTTAGTATTATAGCAAAAAAATAGTGTTTTGTCGAAATGGAGCCTGAGTTAACATCTCAGGAAGATTTAGATAAAATGCAATATAAGAAGATGGCCCGTCACCAGAAAAAGCCGCTATTAAGATTTTACGTAGACCCCTATGGCTTCCTAGTGAAGTAGCCGGGACGGCCATGGGCTGGGTCGTCGATGCGGAGCCAGGTTTTATCTGCCGTTAAAGGATCAGCGAGATAAGAACCGTTTCCTCCACGGAGCTTCTTGCGGTTCGCAAACATTAGATAAGTATCCGTAAGGTTAGCGGTATCAAAATCATTGTTCACATAAATTGTTTTTAGCTTATCCTTAGGTATTTCATCGAGATAAAACATGGAACCCATAGTCGTCACCTTCGAGGTATCGAAATTGGAGAGATCAAGGGAGGTGAGATTAGACATGCCAGAAAACATACGGTTCATAGTCGTCACCTTCGAGGTATCAAAATTTGAGAGATTAAGAGAGGTAATGTTACGTAAGTCGTAAAACATACGGCTCATATCCGTCACCTTCGAGGTATCGAAATTGAAGAGATCTATCTCTAAGAAATCTTTATTATCCCATTTTAAAAAGAACATCCTACTGCTATCCGCATTTAAATACACTTTTTCTGGTTCGGCATAATAATAAGCCGTCTTATCGGTCGGACCTAACCAAAGTTTAATTTCATAATCAGATGCTTCATCTTCAACATTCACGGCATTCATAGAAGTAGCTGGAGCTACGGGACTTTTCTTAAAGCGCTCGATTTTATTCGTAGCGGTTTCCAAGGATTTTAGTTTTGTATTAAAATCAGGGCCTTCGGTCATGATGGCGATACGATTATAATTATTAGTTATGATAGAAAATACCAACTTATTTGTATATCTACCACTTTCAAGATTATCACTTAATTTCATGCCGATACTTAACTGGTTCGATTCATTGCCGTTTGTTTTCTCTGTGGTCTGCAGAATTTGTGCTGGGGTGGAAAGAGCTGGAATCGGTGCGTAATTTGAAGACGCCCCAAACTTATAACCCCAAGTATTTTTAGAAAAATCTCCCAGTGGTCCAGCAGAAGAAATTGAATTAATTTTCGCATTAGTCGTAGAATCGTTATTCACTAGCGCGGTTTCATTAGTCTCCGAATTCAAAGTCGCAGTATAACCAGTCTTGTTATTCGTATTTACCGTAAGGCTTAGTGGGATTTCTGTGGTTTTATTCGTAGAATTTATCACCGAATTGCCGTTCACCTGTAAATTCGTTTGATCCACGGAAGCGGAAAGCGTCGGAGTATATAAGGCGAACGTATTATTACTGAAAATTAAATTAGAGAAAGAGATCAAACCTAGAAATAATATGAAAATCTTTAATTCTCTATTAAACCCCCCCCCCATGAGGTTTACTTGAGTTAGTTTTTTGCCGTTCATAGTTTTATTTTAGCATAAACGTGATAGAAATATTCACTATTTTATTAAGAAACCAGCTCGAACCACATCTTGAGGTCTTCCAATGTGGAATCGAGAATTTTGCGTCCGTCAGTAGTTTCGCCGGTGGTTTGATGACGCTTCAATAAGTCATTCATCGCCTGAATAAAGCCAGGGGTCTGACGGGCGATTCTAGCGGCACGGTATTTTTCAAATTTCGCGATTTCATCTTGACTGAGGGCGTTTGGAAAATTTCGCCCCTTATAATTCAGCAGCAGTGAATCGAGGCGCTCATCCTGAAAGAGCGGATGAAAATCAGCCAACTCGTTAGCACGAAGATTCGGCACAACGGAAGCCTGTTTACGATCTTCGTTATTTAAGAAACCATCATAAAGCCTCGATTCGGCCTCTTCGAGCTTATCAAAATTACGCTCACGAGTGAATAATTCTCGCATTCGCTCAATGAATTCTGGGTGATTTTTTAGGGTCTCGAGATTCTTTTCAATTTGGGATTTTTCGAGCTTAATTTTTTGCCAACCAGTGGTGCCGGCCGGAAACCCCTCGATCCCATTCGGACTAGATTCGGTACTCTCCACGTCTAAAACTGAGAGTGGCGCGACAGCCGGACATTTACTCGGAGCTAATTCCTTAACATATTTCGAAAAATCGAACCAAGTTTGATATTTTTTGCCGGCTCGACTGACTTTTTCTTCTGGTTTGAATTCCTTTTCGGCCTGCAAAATATCCTCGACATTGTAACGTAAATCGAAGACTAAAATATTTTGATTTTTCCCTGGTGCGATTAGTATGGCGACGGTGGTATGATTGGTTTTGCTAGAATAATGACCACTAGTATAAACAAAAGGCGTGGTAGAATCGACGGAAAGATTGGTGGCGTTAAGAAAACGCAGAAGCTGTTTTTTATCACGTAGCTTTAAGAGAAAATCAAGTAACTTTGGCTGTTTCTCATGAATAATTTTCGCTACGGCGATCGTGGCATATATATCCGAAAGTGCGTCATGGGCGTGTTCGTGGGTAATGCCGTTCAGAGCAGTGAGAAGTTCGAGGCGGTTGGTCGGTTTTTTCTCACCAGTTTTGGAATCCTCTGCAACTGGCCAATTGATTCCCTCGGGACGCAGCGCCCGCACCATGCGCACAGCATCCAAAATATCGAACTTACTGCGACCATCAAGATATTGCCAAGTGTATGGATCATAGAAATTGCGCCAAAACAGATAGCGGATAAATTCATCATCAAAACGCACAGAATTAAAACCACAAATAATGGTATTCGGGGTGAAAATTTCTTCTTGCAGAATCTTGCAAAGCTCAGGCTCGGAAAGGCCATCCATACGCGTATCGTTCGGAGTAATATTGGTGGTGACGATAGCGTAGGGACTCGGCAAAGTATCTTCATCGAGACGTACGAAGAGATTAACCGGATCGCCGATGGGGTTAAAATCGAGATCAGTACGTTGCCCAGCGAACTGCATGATGCGATCTTCACGCGGATTAATGCCGGAGGTCTCCAAATCATAGAAGAAAAAGGTAGGTGGGTGATTTGCGTCTAGGTAGTCCGGATCAAAATTGCGATTCATACTACTAGTATATGCCTAAACTAAGATTTTAGCTGCTGATTAATGGCTTCGCGGAGTTTTTCTTTGAATTCTTTTTCCTTGGCGGAAGGGAGCTCGAAGGCCTTGCCATTGATATAGATGGTTGGGGTTTCGTTGACGCCGAGACGTTTCGAGATAGCCATATCGGCCTTGATTTTTTGCTTCACCGCATCGGAATTCATATCCTTGAGGAATTTTTCGGTATCACCCTTACCTTCGGTAACTTCAATAAAATATTCACGGAAGTGATTATCGCGGTCAGAAGCAGAGAGCGATTCCCAATTTGACTGCTCCTTAAAAAGTTTCTTGGCGTATGGTTCCCAGTAGCCCTGCAAAGCAGCCGCATTAGCCGCAGAAGCCGCAGCGGTACCATTTTGATGGTAGCTCAAGATATAAGAGCGGAAGACTAGGCCGACTTGGCCGTCATATTCTTTCACAATATCAGAGAGGTATGGAAAAACCGTGGAACAGAATGGACACTGATAGTCAGCATATTCAGAGATAATCACCTTGGCGTCTTTATTGCCTTCGTAGTTATCGCCCATATCACCATTACGAGAGTCGGCGGCGATATATTTATTTGTGTCGAGACCCTTAATCCAATTGTCATAAGCAAGATTTGAAGAAATCGCGTTGCCACAAAGCCACAAGAATCCCACGGCTAGCACCCCTAAAAGTCCATAAATCAGTTTTTGCATTTTCCTCCTAATTTCTACTTTTGGTAGATTTTTTGTATAATATAAATATTAGCATATTTTGTCTAAGTTGTAATATTTTAGACTAAAGGAGGAGCCGTGTCAGAGGCGAACATGACAGACATAACAGAAGATAGGACCGATTTTAACGGCGAACAAGAAAACGCGACTGGAGTGTTCAGTGGTGAAGAATCTTCCCATGGATTAAAAGTTTGGTTTGAAAAAATCGGTGTGAAATTAGCCGCCTTTTTCGGTGCGATTAAACAATTTTTGAGCCGCAAAGACGGAGATGAGGAAGCGGACTCCTTCGAGGGGCCAATGAAACGCGGATTTTTCGATCGTAAATTTAATAAAGCAGAAAATGAGTCAACAGAAGTCACACATGAGACTAGTGCGCTCAGTCAATTTGGTGGAGCTAATTTAGTCAACAATCATTTTCCGAATTCTGAACTCGAAGCAGCTCACGCTACCGACACAGATGGTGACGGCATGGTTAATCATGAGAAAACCGAAGAGACCTTAACTAGACGCGAAGAGGCGACGGATTATCTAAAAAATACCAATTATTATATTGGTGCCGCCGAAACAAAAACGGTTGCTATGCCGGAAGTATTCATTCCGGAGACTACGGAAGATTTTGTTTGGCTAATTAATAAAATGCCAAGCTCGGTGCTTTCGGATAGCCAGAAGGTGACCTTAGGTAAGGTTATGAGCTTCGACGATAAAAAAGTTTCCGATATTATGACGCCAAAGGCGGAATTAAAATTCGTGGGTGAAGAAGATTATATGGGGCCATTAACCCTATCTGGGTTATATAAATCTGGCCAGAGTCAGTTCCCTGTCACCGATCGCCGTGGCGAGTTGTCAGGAATTTTACATGCCAAGACACTCTTCCAGCTTGATATTAAAGACACTGATCAAGCTTCCGCTTTTATGGATCGCAAAATCGTCTATCTTTCGGAAGATTATCCACTCTACGAAGCACTTTTCACCTTGATACGTTCACATGCGCAAGCTTTTGTGGTGGTGGATGAAGCTGGAAAAATTTCTGGTTTACTCGACGCCCGAGTGCTATTAAATTCCCTCCTTGCGATTGATGACTCGGCTGATTTTACTAAAGATGAAGATTTGGCTTCGGTAGTGGAATACGCCAAGCGTTTTAAGCAAGATTGATTTACAGATTAAGCTATTTAGGCTAAATCATATCAGTTAAATTAAACCCTATTGGATTAAAATAGATTAGATTGAGGACTTAATGCAGAATCGGCGTTTATTAAAAAGAAGAATAGTAACCGGCCTGAGCTTGCTGGGTCTATTCTTGCTGACGGTGGCACTAAATCCAAAATCTTATAATTACACGCCGGTCCACTCTGAGCAGCAGAGTGAAAGCATTAAGCCCGACGAGCATGGTAACGTGAGTAATGCTGAACCCACAGAAGTTCAAAACAATCCAAATAAATCTACTCCTACGAATCTCACGGATGGTGCCGGCACCTCTAATTCCAAGCCGCTAGCTAGCGAGATTCTATCTAGTCTCGAAGTTAAGGGCCGCGCGCCAAAGACCGGTTACAAACGAACCGAGTTTTATAAGAATTGGCCAGAAATCGAGGGTTGTAATCTGAGACAACGTATCTTGAAGCGGGATTTTGGCGAGACGGCGAAGACCGACCAAAAGTGCAATGTGATTTCGGGAAGTTTTTACGAACCATACACTGGAACTTGGATGAGTTTTTCGAGTCGTGAAGAGATTGGCAAGAAGATTCAAATCGATCACATCGTAGCGCTTTCGGATGCCTGGCAAAAAGGCGCTAAGTATCTCAGTAGTGATATCAGATTCCAGATTGCAACCGACCCCTTAAATCTCGCCGCAGTGGATGGACCAGCTAATCAACAAAAATCCGATAGTGATGCGGCGAGTTGGCTGCCGAAAAACAAAAGTTTTCGCTGTCAATATGTGGCACGCCAAATTTCGGTGAAGAAAAAATATAATCTCTGGGTCACAGAAGCCGAAAAGTCCGCGATGAGTAATGTCCTAGGCGGATGCCCGGAACAAAGAAGCTATTAGAGAAACTGAAATTTCATTTTGTTGATTTCTTTCATTTATTTATCCTAATATTCCGTCCACTAATAGAATCTCTTGTTTATCAAAATCAATTTTGATTGGTCTTCCATATGGAAGAACCATACGCGGAGCAGTGTGGCCAAAGTTCAAATTAAACACTGTCGGTAGGTTATATTTTTTTGCTAGCGCAGTGTATATTTCTTTGTATTCGCGATAATACATTTCATCTTGCGGCTTTCCAATAATTAGTCCTCGGATAACACTAAATATACCTCTATCTTCTAGTACCGACAGCATACTTTTTAGTTTTTCTGGATTAGGTCTTTCTTCACTGGTTTCAATAAAGACTACCTTACCGCTCCATTGTTCCCTTGTTGGGAAAATTTGATATTTTTTATATACTTCTTTTTGATCTGGATATCGTCCCCCAGTAATCATTTCGGATAAGCTTTCTAGGCATCCGCCCAATAAATCACCCTGTACCACTCCTTCACCGTACAGATATTCATGCCCATGTTCTTCTTTTCGCTCTTTGCGCCACACCCCTAATTGAGATTTATCAAAAGAAGTCCTTGCCTCATACCAGACCGGACTAGACTCAATCACTATATTCTTCTCTGAATCAAAAAGTTTATTTAGCCAATCTTTAGTATATGTAAAAATTTCTGGACCAAGCTCGGCGATATCCGATAGCAATGATGGTGCGTAAAAAGTTGCAAGCCCCAATTGATAAAGCATCAAATGATTGTTAGTGGTATCCGAAAAGCCTAAAAATGGCTTTGGATGTTTCTTAATAATTTCGGCAAACTCATCATTCATCAAATACGGCAACGTCCTGAATGTATCGTCACCACCAAGTGCAGACCAAATAATATCCACCTCTTCGTCCAAAAAGGCTGATTTTAAATCTTCTGCCTTCTTTTCTGGATGATTTTTTAGAAACTCCTCGCCTTTTAGTGCGTTCGGCATGTATTTAAATTTCAATCCAAACTCTTTAGGTAAGCGTTCTTCAATTAATTTAATCTCGTGTTTTACGAATGGCTCCCCAAGTACGCCGCTTGACAGACAAACATTCCCAACCGTAGCACCCTTTTTTATTTTTCCTGGATAAATCATACTATACCTCCTCCATCACTATTTTTTGTACGGCTTAAATGTCTCTTATGTCATTCTTATCTTAAGCTTATAACATCCTGTCATTTTACACAACGCAAAAAAGAACTCCGGAAGAAGTTATTTTAATGGTGTGCGTCTAGCCGAGGACCACAAATATATCTTATGTATTGCCAGCTACGTTATGAACGGCCAATGAATAAGCCTTATTAAAGGCAACAATGTCAATGTATCTTGCGCCTCATGATACAATATAGATATGAATAATCAGGCTTTCATCGACGGACAAAACCTTAAGCTTGGCACTTTCAAGACTAATCCATCCTGGAATGTTGACTTGAAGAGATTTCGTGTATATCTTAGCCAAAAGTACAACGTAAATGAGGCCTACTACTTTATTGGTGCCTATGATCCGAAGAACCAAGACCTCTACAGTGCGCTTCAGAAATTTGGGTATATTGTCATCTTTCGCGAACATGCCGAAAGCGCACTTAGTAAGAAGAAAGGTAACGTAGATACGGATATAGTATTCACGGTTATGAAGAGTTTGGCCGAAAAAGAAAAATTTGATAAGGTAGTACTCGTATCCGGCGACGGCGACTATTGGCGTATGGTCGATTATTTAATCCAAAAAGATAGATTTGAAAAATTACTAGCACCAAGCCGCAAGAATTTGTCTTCGCTCTATAAACGTCGCATGGCCGATACATATAGAGTATATCTTGACGATCCTGCCGTAAGAAGTAAGATTGAGTTTAAGAAGAAATAGCCTGACAATCAAAAAAGCAGGTTCGCCTTAGGTATTTCTCCGTTCGGTGCATCCCTGCGTCGTGATATATTTACATCATATCAAATCAGGCCCAAAAAGTCAATATCGCCAGTCGTTCACAATTTGTACAACAAAAAAGAACTCCGCAAGGAGTTATTTTAATGATCTGACTAGTCGATATTTTTCTCTTTGAGAAAAATATCTGTTCCTCCTCGCTCAAAAAGAAAAAAGCTAGCTTTTTTCTTTCACTCACTTCGTCGTCCAGTCGAACTACGTTCTCGTCTAATCTAGGTACCAACTAAAAAAGTCTACTAAGGTAGACTTCTTTAGTTGGTGCACCTGTTTGCCCCTTGGGACGCATCGGGTGAGAAAAAAAGAACTCCGTAAGGAGTTATTTTAATGGTGCACCTGACTAGACTCGAACTAGCACACCCGAAGGCACTACCACCTCAAGGTAGCGTGTATACCAATTTCACCACAGGTGCATATGTTTATTATAACATATTTTTTCACTATGGGGCGAAAAATCTTAAAATTATTCCCATTGCGAGGGGTGCAATTTTTTTGGAATTCTTTTTCCTATTATAGTGGCGCGATTTTTGGAATTTTCCATCCAAAATCGAGATCTGAAGACATCCTACGTTCTACGGAGTACGGTTTTTAAAAGTCTTTTTCACCGACCAATTAATAATATCATTAAAGCGGTCTTCACCCGAGACTAGGTGCTGATCCGCCGAGAAGGCACGTACGTTTTTATTCATAAAATATGGCAAGCTTGATTGATAAAGCGCAATCGAAGGTACTTCGTCGAGCCAGATTTCAAGGAATTTACGATATTTGGCGTCGCGCAGCGAGGTGTCAATCGTATTTCTAGCACTAAGAATCAAGTTCGAAACCGTGGCGTTCTTATAATTACTGAGATTGTAGCCATTTTCGGTGGCTTCAGCCGAGTGATAATAAGGTACCACGTCCGGATCGGCACCCATGGCGATTTCATAGATCAAAATGTCATAATTGCGTGGGCGAAGGACGTTAAGCGTGAAATCCTGAGAAGCTTCGTAGGCCGCAACTTGATTTGGCACACCAAGAGATTTTAGCTGCTCACCGAGACGATTGGCGATTTCTTCCATATATTTATCACCCTTGACCGTAACAATACGGAGATCAGTACCAAAGTACTCGGGCTTATTAGCCTTAAAATTATCGAGCTTAGATTTAGCCTCAGTGACATTAGTAGTGGCCGCCTCTGGGAATGAAAGAGTCTTGGCCTGCTGCTCAGTGATCGGGAATTTGAGTGCCTGTTCGCCGTTTAGTCCAGATAAGAGATTACCATAATTCAAACCTTGACGGAGCGCTTGACGGAAGGCCTTATCTTGAAGCGTGGTATTGGAAGTGGAAGTAGTATTAAGAAAGGCAAAAACGCCATAATTAACGGTGGTTTGTTGCTCCTTGAGGCTTTTTTCATTGAGAAGCTCCGTGGTGTAACGAGACGGAAGGCTACCAGTGGCGGTAATGGAACCGGATTTCAGAGAAGCTTTAATCGCGTCGGTAGTCAAGAAGGCATGAACAGAAAAACTATCAAGCAGAGTCTTTCCCTTGTAATAATTTTGATTACGGTTCAAATAGACTATTTTTTCACCATCATTACCGATGGTTTGGGTAGCCTTAAAGACGAACGGACCAGAAGAAATTGGCTTAGTAAATAATTTATGTTCATTCAACTGCTCCGGCTTCACGTCCTTCAGGATATGGGCTGGGAGGATTGGGAAATTCAAATTACTTTCGAAAAAAGCATTAGTATTTTCGAGCTTAAAAACTAGTGAACCGTCTTCGGACTGACGTACGGTGACACCATTTAATTTATTACTGAAGTTCGATTTTAGAGAAGCACTCTTAATTGTATTGACGGTATAGAGCACATCTTCCGTAGTAAGATCGTCGCCGTCTGACCATTTCAAATTCTGGCGCAGGCGCACCGTCCACTCGTCACCAGTAGTATTACTAGTAATCGTTTCGGCCAGACCTGCACCGGTATGACCAGAGTAGTCTACCTCAGCGAGACGAGCAAACATCAGACGAGAAAGAGCCTCCTCTGAGAAAGTAGTGGCAAAAAGCGGATTCATGGAGTTAATTTTGCCCAGAGTACCTTCGGTGAAATTACCACCATCGGTGTAGGTTTCCACGGCGTAAGATTCGGAATACCAAACTGATTGAACAGTGGCAAAAAGCAGAATAGCGAGAATTAAAAGCACCCATTCCAAGACAAAGAGGCGGACATTTTTCACATGCGAAATATGACCAATCAAGTTCTCCTTGACGTGCTCTTTACTGTTTTCGCTAAGTTTGCGACCAAAGAGCGTAATTTTTTTGGAAATTTTTTGACTACGTTTTTTGAGGGTCTTATTCATAATTTAACTAATGGTAGGCAGCAAAAGCATAGCTAAGATTGAGGCGACGAACATCACAACCAATACCACAGTGGCATTAAAGAGGGATTTTTCGAGACCTCGACGAGTGGTGTATAATTCACCACTTGCACCAAAGCCTGCACCGAGAGAGGCGCCGCGTTGTTGCAATAAAATAAGGAGCATGGCGAGAACGGCCGAGATAAGACTTACACTTTCGAGGATACTTCCAATATTCATATTTTAATTATAGTCTGGAATGACGAAATTAACAAGACTTGTCAGGACACTCATTAGCAACCATGACCAGACTAGCTGAATACCAGAGATAGAAATATGAGGCACCAGATGTACGACCAACCACAACATTGCAATGTTGAGCACCAGGTTAAAAATCCCCATAGTGAGTAAAATCAGAGGTAGAGCGAAAATAGTTAAAATTGGCTTTACGATGGTTTGAACCACAGAAAGCACGAGGCCGGCAGTGACAAAAACCCCGAAAGTATCAACTCCTTGATCGACGCGACCAAAAAGTTTGACACAAACCCACATTAAGAACGAGGAGACGATCCAACGCAGGATGAAAAACTTAATTTGCTTTTTTATCATAAGCCTATTGTAGCACGATTTGACGCGATTTTACTTAAACATGCGCTTATTGCGGAGCTGACGATGAAAAGTAATGGCAAAACGGTGCGCCTCTTCATCGATGCGTGCGATAAGTTTCGCAAGGTGCGATTCATTAGAGAAAACCTGACTGGAAAAACTCAGAATCCCCTGATTGACGTGCGGGATAATTAAATTAACATCAGCATTTCTAGTGTGGTCACCAGATTTATTGCGACCGATGGCGGGAATTTTAGCCTCAATCAACAGAGGTAGTACGGCACGAAGCTGTAAGTCGGAACCGTCCAAGATAATCAAATCAGGATATTCCCATTCTTGGTGTTTAAGACGGCGCGTCACCACCTCACGCATACTGGCGGTGTCGTCATTTTTACTACTACGGATCTTAAATTTACGGTAATCCGCACGACTCGCCACCCCATTTTTAAAAACTACCATGCTGGCCACGGTATCGGAGCCAGAAATATGAGAAATGTCATACCCCTCAATGCGACGAGGTACAGATTCAAGATTAAGGAGTTTCTGGAGCTGCAAAAGTGCCTGGTCAGAAGACAAATCGAGAAATTCCTTGTCAGAAAAAATAATTTTACGCTTCAAGCCTTTCAAACCAAAATATTCATCACGGAGCCTCGCGGCCATTTCGAATTCACCGAGCGAGGCGTGGCGGTGCATGTCGCGCTCAATTTCTTTCAACAAGTTGTCGCGGTCGCCATTCAGATAACGAATGAGCCGACGGAGCTCAGTTTTGTAGGCTTTTTCGGTAGTTTTACCAATTTCGATACCTGGCGTAAGGCCGAGATCGGTGTCGAGAGTTTTCTTGCCGTTATAAGGTTTATCATAATAAGGAAAAATCTTTCTTAACACCCGCAGCGCCTTAATAATAGTGGTTTTAGCGTAAAACGGGCCAATATAAGTCGCCTTGTCATCGAGCGGATTTCGCGTAATCGAGACATCCGGGACTGGCTGGTCCATATTAATACGCACGTAGCTGACGGTTTTATCGTCACGCAGTAAAATATTCCACTTCGGCATGTAGCGCTTAATCATTTCCGACTCGAGAAAGAGCGCATCCATCTCGGTATCAACGATCAGCCAATCCGTATCGTGAATTTCCGCCACTAAGGCTTCAGTTTTGGGATCTTTTTCGGTGTTTTGAAAATATTGACGGACCCGATTTTTCAAGACCGCCGCCTTGCCAACATAAATCACTTCTCCTTCGCGGTTTTTATGAAAATACACCCCGGGGCTACTGGGGAGTGTTTTCAGTTTAGCTTTGAGTTCCGCCGAAATCATTATTTTAATTATAAAATATTTTTGATTTTTTACAAAATTCGCCCTAAGTTAACATCTCAAAGTGATGCACTTGAGGGGTTAGAGTAGGACACCTGGATTGACATCTCAGACCGTGATACTTTTAGACTATTAGATAAGGTTGGCGTCTTTTAAGAGTTTTTCGGCGTCAGTAGTACCCTGAAGTGGGTTTTGGAGTGGGGTCTTTTTCAGGATTTCCTCAAATTGATCGAGTTTCAAAATCTTGCTTAGGCTATCAAAGATCGGAGTGGACTCAGCTGGGACTTTAATTTCCTTTTTCTTAGCATCTTTGAAACGCACCACGGCGTGGGTTTGATCGAGCTCTTTTGAATTCTTTTGATTAGGAGTGGCAAAGATTAGCCCCTTGACATCGCCCGTAAAAGTATCGATACCCACGACAGCATTAGCGGTACCCTTAATCTCTTGGACATATTTATCATAATCCTTGACGGTTTTATCCTTCAAAACACCCTGCTCTTCCTCTTCATAAGAATTTGGGGCAAGAGAATAGGCATTCGAGAGACACTTCGAAATTTCGGTATTTTGGGAAGCTTTATTGGCAGCCTCGAGGAAGCGACTGAGTTTATTATCGTTAAAAGTAATGCGGTAGAGTTTACCGAGACCACTCGAAAGCTTGGCGTAGCTAGCAGACTCTTCACTACTTAATTCAGTGAAATTGGCAAATTCATTGTCGCGATAAAGCTTAGCCATGAGGTCGGATTGCTGGTCAAGAGTCTTACCGATATTTTGAGTCACACAAGAGAGCGTGTCGGCAATACCATTCTGTAAAACTTTTGGTAAGGTAAAACCTAGCGCACTACCTACACCCGCGACTACTTCCTCGGCATCGATACGTTGCCACTTGTTTTCAATTTCCATCGCAAAATCATCGAGAGATTTTTGCATTTCCGAGTCAATTTCTTTACCAGACCCCTTAAGTACAGCTGTCAAACTATCCTTCAAATGGTCGAGCTTCAGGTAAATTTTGCCATCTTGGGCTAAAATCCCCTCAAGACCGAGCAAGATTGGCGAATTGTCACCCTTCATAGTGAAATTTAGGGTGGCGTGGACGGCGGCAGAATTTTCTGTACTACCGCGGCTGAGACTAACGAGAAGGTCGGCCTGCTGAATTTTACTTTCACCCTTAGTGTTTAAGGCGTCGCCGGTAACAAATTGCTGAAATTCGATATCGGAACCACTGATTTTGTGGAAGATTTTAGAAAAAGTACTAGCACTGACGTTCGCGAAGAAGAAAAAGTAAATAAAGAGCGCAACACCGGCGGCGATAAGCGCAGCAAGGAGATGGAGGAAGATTTTTTGAGCTTTGGTTTTTTCTTTTTTAGCTGGAGTTTCGACTTCGGCGTTAGCTTCAGAATTTTCGGAGGCTGAATCAGAGTTAGACTCAGTAGCAGATTCATGGGTAGTTTCAGAGGTAGGCTCAGCGTTAGGTTCAGAGGTAGAATCGGAGACGGTGACCGAAGCGGAATCTTCAACTGGCTCCTCGTAATTATTTTCTTTTAGAACCTCATCAAGAATGTGATTTTTATCTTCTGAGACTTCATCATTTTCAGAGATTGCATGTTTTTCGGAAATTGCAGTATTTTCGGAACATGCGTTATTTTCAAAAACTGCAATATCTTCATTAACTTCGTCGGCCAGAACAGGATTTTCTAATGACTCTTCGGCGATAGAATCGGCCATATTATTAATTAGATCGTCTGACAAAACATTGGATTTTTCGGTTCCTAGGGCTTCCGTACTTAGGCCTTGCGTTTTAGCTGGCTCCGATGCCTGGATATTAAAATGCACACTATTCGCACTAACTCCAGTTTCCTTGTTTTGATTTTTTGGGCCTGTTTCAATCGGATTGACCTCGAGGTCAAAATCGAATTTATCCGCCATGCTTCCCTTTCTCATGATTAAGTTTACTCAAATATTCCTCTATATTTTAGCATAAGTTTAATCAGAATAGGGCAAGAAAAAACTCCTCAAACAAAAAATCTCCACTCGAAGTGGAGATTTTCTAAGAATCCATCGATTAGGCGGCAGATTTTTTATGATTGAGGTTCAAACAAATCAGGTAGACAGCTACACCAGCGAGAAGCGCGGTAAAGACTAGGTCTTCTGGGCCAGTACTTGGGAGGTCAGAAGTGGCCTTAGTAGTACCGTTAGTAGTATTTGACGTAGTGGTAGTTTTATTGTTTTGGTACTGATCGGCTGGAGAAGCGGCAGAAATCTTATTGGTTTGGCCTTGATTGTTGGTCTTTTCAGATGACTTAGCTTCAGTTTTGGCCTCAGTCTTGTTTTCTGCTTTAGTCTCAGTCTTATTAGCTTTTTCTTCCTTAGACCCCTCGGTAGCAATTTCTTGTTGGCGGGACTTTTCAGCAGATTTGATAGCCGAAGTAATAATCCAAGCACCGAAAATCACTACGATAAAAGCGATAATAGTAGCGAAAACGATAATACGAAAACGTTTAGCGCGATTAGGTTGATTAGTTTGCATGATAATCTCCAATTAACTCTATGATTTATATCAATTTGGCTCATTATACCACTTTTTATGTTTTTTGTAAATAGCTTAACCGTAATCATAAAGATTTTGCAAAAAATTCGCTGGTTTAAGGGCAGTTTTTCAAAATGCTAATGCTATAATAAAAATATGGAAAATATCACAATCAAAGAAATTCACGCAAGGCAAATTCTCGATAGCCGCGGCAATCCGACGGTAGAAGCTGACGTCTTTTTATCCGACGGTAGTGCTGGCCGTGCCATGGTGCCATCTGGCGCATCGACCGGTAGTGGCGAAGCCTTGGAGCTGCGTGACGGAGATAAAAATTTTTACGACGGTAAAGGGGTTATGCAGGCCGTGCGTAACGTCAATACTAAAATTAGTAGCCTACTTGTCGGTAAACACGTCGATCAGCGCGAAATCGATCAATTAATGATTCAGCTCGACGGCACGGAAAATAAATCGAATCTTGGCGCCAATGCGATTCTAGCGGTTTCTTTAGCTCTAGCGAAAGCTTCGGCACGCGCGACGAAAATGCCGTTTTATGAATACGTGGCAAAAATTGCCGGCACCTCTGACCGGATGTCTTTACCGATGCCAATGATGAACGTGATGAACGGGGGTGCACACGCGGATTGGTGTACGGATTTTCAGGAATATATGCTGATGCCGGTCGCGGCAACCAACATTAACGAAGCGATTCGCATGGGAGCAGAAACTTTCCATGCTCTTAAGAAAGTTCTGAAAGAAAAAAATTATGTGACAACCGTGGGCGATGAAGGTGGGTATGCACCAAAAGTTTTCGGTGGCAATAACGAACCTTTGGAACTAATTTGTGAAGCGATTGAGCGGGCAGATTACGTAGTAGGCAAAGATATTGCAATTGCGATGGATATTGCTTCCTCGGAATTTTACGAAGATGGCGGTTATAAATTAAAGACCTCTGGCGAAACCAAGACCAGTGCCGAAATGATTGACTGGTACGAAGGGTTGCTAGAAAAATATCCGATTGTTTCGATCGAGGACGGACTAGCGGAAAATGACTGGGAAGGCTGGAAAGTTCTCACGGAGCGGCTTGGTAGTAAATTGCAGTTAGTCGGCGACGACTTATTCGTGACCAATGTAAAACTACTGCAAAAAGGTATCGACGAAAAAGTGGGGAACGCGATTTTGATTAAACCAAACCAGATTGGTTCACTTTCGGAAACCATCGACGCGGTGGTTTTGGCACAAAAATCTGGCTACCGCACAATTATGTCGCACCGCTCGGGCGAAACCGAAGATAGTGCCATCGCACATCTAGCGGTCGGACTTGGTACGGGTCAAATTAAGACTGGTTCCCTCTCACGTTCGGAACGCATCGCAAAATACAACGAATTAATGCGAATTGCGGAAGCTAATCCAGAATTAGTTTTGAAAAATCCTTTCGAATAAAATTAGAATTAAAAATAGTGCGATTCTAGGAGAACTTAATCCCGACCTAGATCAGAAGAGTGAAATTCTTGGAGAACTTAAAATCCGGATTTAGAAGATGAATCAGGGATTAAACTACGAATCCGGAGTTAAGCGACAAACTAAAAATAGGTGCAAGATAACACCTATTTTTTATTTCAATTTTATGGGCTTACTTAATCAACTCACGAAATTCGGCTTCGGAGATGATCTTAATGCCGAGCTTTTCGGCTTTGGTGACTTTCGAAGCACCTGGCTTAGCGCCGGCGATTAAAGCAGTAGTGTTTTTTGTCACGGAACTGGTAACGGTAGCACCTTTTTCGCGTAATAAATCTTCCGCTTCCTCTCGACCCAGATCGGTAAGCGTGCCAGTAACGACAAAACTTTGACCTTTAAGCGGAGCGTTATCGTGATTAATATAGATCGGATCTACACCGAGCGCCTTAAAATCATCGAGCTGCTTCAAATTATCTTCGTCAGCAAAATAAGCCAAAATTGATTCAGAAACCGTGAGACCTATATCCGGGATTTTTAGCAGCTCTTCTTCGGTAGCATCACGCAGTGCCTCAAGTGATTGGAAGGCATCAGCGAGGGCGACCGCGGTTTGTGCGCCGACGTGTCGAATGCCGAGCGCGGTAATAAATTTGGCGAGCGGCGCCTGTTTAGTCCCCTCGATAGCGTTCAATAATTTGGTGGCGGAGAGTTCACCGAAACGTTCGAGTTTAATCAAATCTGATTTTTGCAAACGGTAGAGGTCAACTAGGCTTTTTAAGAGGCCAGCATCGACCAATAAATTCACATTTTTTTCACCTAGCCCCTCGATATTTAGCGCCTGCTTGCTGGCAAAATATTCGAGATTGCGACGCAAAATAAAATCTGAGTCTTGCCCCTTCACGCGATAGACCACTTCCCCCTCCGGGCGCTCAAATTCAAGCTCCGGATATTGATTTTTCAGAGCCTTCTCATAGTCAAAAGGCGCGGTACCATCTGGACGGAGCGTGAGTAAGACTTCCTTAATTTTGGGAATAATATCACCAGCTTTATAGACAATCACGGTATCACCGATCCGGATATCGAGCTTTTCAATTTCATCAGAATTATGTAAGGTAGCGTGGCGCACAGTACTGCCAGCAATTTCCACAGGATCTAAAATAGCCACCGGAGTCGCCGCACCAGTACGGCCGATTGAGATTACAATATCGCGTACCTTGGAAGTGGATTCTTCCGCAGGATATTTAAAGGCCACGGCGGCACGAGGGGTTTTACCGACGATGCCAAGCTCGGAATAAATCTTGCGGTCATTAATTTTAATCACCATGCCATCGGTATTAAAGAGAAAATTACCACGTACCTGGCCGAGGCGCTGGATTTCAGCAAAAACTTCGTTAAGATGCGTATAAACATGATCTTGACCGGACGTCTGAAAACCGATTTGGCGCAAGAAATCATAAGCCTTTTGGTGGGTCGGAAGATCTGGCGTGACTAAATCATAGGCCATGAAGCGGAGCGGACGACTCGCGGCAATGCGAGGGTCGAGCTGGCGAATTGTACCCGCGGCAAGATTACGCGGGTTGGCAAAAGGTTTTTCACCGAGCTTAGCTTGCATTTGATTGAGTTTTTCAAAATCTTGCTTAAAAATAATCACTTCGCCGCGTACTTCCAGATGCTCGGGAGGATTATCAAGGCTTAATTTGAGGGGAATGTTTTGAATAGTTTTTACATTCATCGTGACATCTTCACCTACCAAACCATCGCCACGCGTAACCGCCTGCTTGAAAATGCCATTTTCGTAATGCAAAGACATGGCCAGGCCGTCCATTTTGATATCGGTGAAGAAGGTAAATTCGATGCCTTGATCGACTAGCTTATAGTTTCTAGCCACCCAATCACGAATTTCGGTTTCGGAAAAAACATCCGCCAGAGAAATCATACGAGAAGTGTGCGTGACTTTTTGGAATTTATCCAGAGGTTTACCAGCTACGCGTTGGGTTGGTGAATCAGGAGTAATAAATTCTGGATACTGTTCTTCTAATTGACTCAGCTCGTGCTTCAAAGAGTCGGCCGCCGCTTCCGACATAATCGACTCGTCTAGGACGTGATAATGATAGCGGTAATCGTTGATTAATTCTTTTAATTTTTCAATGCGAGCCTTGGCGGCAGATTTTTCATTATTCATATTTTAGAGCTCCAATTTAGCATCATCATTATAATCGAGAAGGGCGCGATAAAAGAGGTAAAAATAAATCGAAAGATAGATGAAAATAAAGACGGTGATGGTGAGCTGAATGATAGCAACAAACGGGATTTTGCTCTCGGCAAGCCAGGCGAATTGAGTCTTCAGGGCGCCATCGAGGATAATGGCTGGCATGAGCAATAATAGGTAAAGTAGAGCCACGATAATCACCAAGTAAAAAACCCGAATCAAGAAGCGCAGGCGGCGCCCCATAATAAGATTTTTGGCCATCCGCACAGCAGTTAAGGGATATAGTCCTGGCGCAGAAACCACGATGATAGCAAAAAAACTACTGGATAACAAATAGAGACTGAGCGTAATCATCAGTGCGGCAAACATAAAGAAAAGTAAAGCATAAAACGGCGTGGAGAGAAATTCAGTGGTGAGAGCGACTTGAAAAACTATAATCGTAAGCATGATTGGTACGGCCTCGAGAAAGATAATTAGCCCCACCACCAGAGTAGAGACTAGAGGCGATAAGGCGCTATAAAAGCCGTCGCGCATCTTAATTTCCTGGTGTCCAGCGAGGAGGTGGCGCGCCAAATAGATAGTGACTAGCCAGATAATGGTAAATAGAAGCACCGCGATGACAATTTGCGCATCATTCATAGTAGTGAGACCACCAGTGGAAATAATACCTAGCAAAGTGAGCCCCGCTTTACCGACGGTACCGATTTTACCATCCGCCACATCCTTATTAGTCTGTTCGACATTGGCTCTTACATCAGCAAGTGTATTTTCTGACATGGCACCGATGAGAAAAATATAGAGACCGACAAAAATCAAAAGCAGTGGCAGAAAAATTTTCCAAAATTTGAAAAACATTTTGAAGGCGGCGCTAGCTTGACTGGTTAAACTCGGGAGCTCAGTTTTACGCTGATAATCTTCGTGATAGGAGCGCTTAAACGAGCGGTGAAGCCGCACTTCGTCCTGCTTCTTAATTAGCTGTTTCTTTTCGCGCGCGAGTTGCCTTTTTTGTTTTTGCTCCTGTTTTTGGAGTTTTTTCTGCTGCCTCTCAGCTTGGCGCTGCGCATGCTTTGAAACCAGATTTTTTTCATCAGAGGCTGACTCAGATGCTACTGATTTAGTTTTAGATTTTTTCATCAAATATTATCCTTAGCGCGTTCGAGGCGTTCGATGCGTTTTTCAATTGGTGGGTGAGTGCGGAAAAGTGAGTTGGTACGACGCTTTTTGAGTGGATTATTGATAAACATTGCCTCAGTGGCGGTATTTTGACGACGCATCGGTTGACCGTGTTCATCCAGTTTCTTTAGAGCACTAATCAAGCCATCTGGGTAGTGGGTAATTTCAGCGGCCGACATATCGGCGAGATATTCACGTTCACGCGAAATAGCCATTTGCGCGATCGTGGCAACAATAGGAGCCAAAATCGAGGTAAAAAGCAGCGCGATCACCCCGACCGGACTGTCTTGCTCATCGCGACGATTAGTATAAGAAATCATGCGAAGGCCAATATCGGCAATGTATCCCACCACGCTAACCAGGGCAAAAGCTACTAGAGAGACCCGAATATCGTAATTTTTGATATGGGAAATTTCGTGAGCTAGAACCCCGGTAAGCTCATCCTTATCCATAATATTCAGCAGGCCAGTGGTCACCGCAACCTTGGCATGTGCGGGATCGAGACCGGTAGCGAAGGCGTTTGGGGCAGGATCATCAATTACGTAAATTTCTGGCATCGGTAGACCCGTGGTGATAGTGAGATTTTCCACGATATTATAAAGAGAACGGTAATCTTTTTTAGCGATAGGACGAGCACCAGTCATCGCCATGGCCATACTAGAAGACAAGAAGACCATGATACTGGCATAAATAATGGCAGAAATTAAAGTTAAAATAAAAATACTGCTATCGCCGTAAACAGCTGCAAAAAGCGCCCCAATAAAACCAACGAAACCGACGAAGCCGGCAAGAATCAAAACGGTATTTCTTTTGTTAGCTGCAATTTGAGAATACATATTCCCTTTCTGACAATATCCAGTGGGTCGCCCCACTGGATATTAATTTTGTCGTATTAATTGATTAGAAAGAAACTTTTGGAGCTTCTTGAATCTTGGCATTTTCCTCTTCGGAAACATTGTAGAATTCACGAGCTTTGTAACCAAACATACCAGCGAAGATATTAGCTGGGAAGCGGACGATAAATTCGTTGTATTGGCGAACTGCACCATTGTAGTAACGGCGAGAAGCTTGAATTTTATCTTCAGTATCTTCGAGTTGATCTTGCAAACGGATGAAGTTTTCGTTAGCTTTTAACTCTGGGTAGCTTTCTGCAAGTGCGAAGATGTGACTAAGAGCAGACTTCATTTCCTTCTCTGCGCCAGCAACTTCAGCTGGAGTAGAGGCAGCAAGAACGCTCGAACGAGCCTTCACGACAGCTTCAAGAGTTTCACTTTCATGCTTAGTATAACCCTTAACGGTTTCGATAAGATTTGGAATGAGGTCAGCGCGGCGCTTCAATTGGACAAGAATGTCTGAAAAAGCATTATCGACGCGAACCTTGACTGTGACTACGTGGTTGTAAACAAAAATTGCATAGAGGGCAACTAGAATTACAACTGCGATAACACCGATTAAAATCATTTGTAGTGTGTTCATTTTACTCCTTGTTAATACTTTAATTATATCAGAAAACGAAAAAGTGGTAAGCTTTTTAGACACAAAATATCCCCACTAAAAGGGGGGTTTTAGTGGGGATAAATTGGTGCGAGCTAAGAGACTCTAACTCTCGACCTCTTCCTTGGCAAGGAAGCGCTCTAAACAACTGAGCTAAGCTCGCATACTGTTTTAATTTTACCGAAATCTGATATAAAGTCAAGTATTTAGGGAAAAATTATTAGCGCAAGTTGCGACGTTATTATGCATTTTATACAAGCTAGTTCCCCATCACAGGAACTTTTGCTTGTATTTTTTTCTCAAAGTAATATAATAACGGTATAAATGATTCGTCTATCGAATTGGCGTCGTTATGGCGATACTTTCCAGATGAGTAATCTGCTGGATAGAAGACGTTTCGAAAAAATAGCGCTTAGGCGCTTTTTTGATTATTCTAGGTTTTTATTAAAAAATTAATATGTCTTTTAATAATATTCAAATACTCTTTATCCCCTGTCAAAGACCTATTAACTGAACCTGCAATCATATCGGCAAGTTGAATTAAAACATCATTCTTTGAATCACGGTATCTTATCTGTTTAATTGCATTTTTGGGAAGATTCTGTCTAAAAAATGTTTTTACATTACGCTTATAAGACGATCCACCTTCACCGTCAATTAAAATCCGTGCATTAGTCGATTCGTCTAAGACTTGAGATATAGCCCTTAGTATCACTGTATTATATAAACTACTAGCATCCCTATTAGATGGGATATCCACATTAGCATTTGTTTTATCCACGGCAGCGACCGATAATACAAAATTACAGCCATTAATTTCTGAAAGAAAAGCCTTCCTAATCTCTGGCGATGTCTTTCTAAACTTGAATTCGTGATGATCCCTCCACTTTAATGTTTGCCTAAATCTTTCTATCTTTAAAGCGGTGGATTCCGCATCATAATCGGTTAAAAATACCACGGCAACGATTACAAAATAACTGCTGGAACCTTTGTCCATTTTTAATCCCGGGTCACCCGAGTCGTCAATCGCAATAATCATAATATCTAGTTTGCTTTTAAATAAAAAATGACCGCGTTTTTTGAGGTCATCTTGTTGGTGCCCGAAATGGGACTTGAACCCATATGGATTTCTCCATTCGATTTTAAGT
>ERZ773031.164-NODE-164-length-35915-cov-3.904294_pt1 | contig 35915 bp, 38 predicted proteins | sample MGYA00511666_ERZ773031 | MGnify/ENA primary metagenome ERZ773031 (study PRJEB29015, sample SAMEA2738135) | human oral metagenome | biome: human oral; feature: human-associated habitat; material: saliva | place: China | collected 2250 ...
CATGTATTCGGAAGAGCGATACCGGTATATCGCTTCGTTTTCCAACTATTCTTTGTTGATTCTGGATGATTTGGGAATTGAGCGCAGCACCGAATATGCGCTGGAGCAGGTCTACGCTGTCATTGATGAGCGGTATAAGTCCGGGCTTCCGGTCATTACATTATCACAACCAATCTGAAGATTGCTGAAATCCGCAATCCGCAGGATGTGGCATACGCCCGGATTTACAGCAGGATTCATTTTCCTTAGAAATCTGGCATTTATTTAATGCAGACGGCTTATTTGACGGCAAATAAATCAGAAAGTTTCTCCATGTTTTTCTGTTTCAGCTCCATTGATGGGTGGACATAGCGGTTCGGAGTGATACTAACATTGGCATGCCCCAGAATCTCACTGAGGCTTTTCACATCAAATCCTACCTCGATGCATCTGGTAGCAAAAGTGTGGCGAAGCGTATGGAAATGGGCATCTCGGATACCGCATCGTTCCACGATCGCTTTGAAATGGTTCTGCATCGTACGAGGCTCAACATATTTGTTTTTGTTTCCGGTCAACACATATCCTTCCTTTACAGTCTGCTGCATTAGTTTTTCTCGCAGAGTACCTGCTATAGGTATGTCTCGGATGGAACACTGGCTCTTTGGCTCTGTAATCAGGATCGCAGTTTTCTTTTCTCCCTCCGGTGTCTGGAGGCGCTGCATCGTCCTGTGAATATGGATCATATTGTTTTCAAGAGAAATATCATCCCAGGTCAGCGCACACAGTTCTCCAACTCTTATCCCTGTAAATAGGCAGATATATTGGTAGCGTGGATTCACCTAATGTTGGATCTGTCGAGTCCTACCAGGGATATTGGACTGCTCTGACTGGTTTGATCAATGCAACCCCTGTTGCAAAGGGAGAACCCGATGCAACGCTGACAATGGAAGAGATTTATGAGATTGATCCAGATCTGATTATTGCTCAGGGACCTTTTAACAGAGCGGCTATTATGAGCGATCCTCAGTGGAGTGCGGTTTGCGCCGTTCAGGAAGGCGGTCTGTTTTCAAATCCTAGTGTTCTCGATGAGTGGGGTATGCCTACCAGTGAAGCACCTCTTCAGTTCATGTGGGTTTTGAAACAGTTCTATCCGGAGTATGCTAAGGACTTGGATGTCACCTCCGAACTGATTAAGTTTTATAAAGATTTCTTCGACTATGATATGTCCGCAGAGGATGCGGAGGCACTGCTTAGTTGCCACCACTTCTATCTCCACGAAGCATTACAGGATTTCGAATAAGTCTATAACAAAGTCCTTTCACACCCGATAATTGTTCATCGGACGTGGAAGGACTTTTTCAGTATCTTAGGGAAATCCAGTCTTCAGATGGAAGTGGAAAAGTAAAGGGAATATGGGCACAACATGAAACCCCGAGCCGGCTTTTTAGGTCAGTTCCGGGTGATTTTTATTATGCAAATATTAGGATTGGTGAAAATAAACAAAAAGGATTTGGGCGAATTGTTCAAAACGGAGAAATTGTTTGAAATGTGATATTTTGTTTATCGACACATTGACGACTATACTGACAAAATGTTACAATAATGACTGTTGTTCGAATAACTAATCACAAGAAACTACATGCCGTAATTATTGTATGGTTCACATAGAAAGAGAGGAAAGGATTGGAGTGAGAATGTGATTAGTGATATTACGCAAATTGATAAAAAGAAACTAACAGAAAAACTGGCGTTAGAATTACCTGCGTTGAGAGCAAAAATGGGCAATTCTCAGGCAGATATGGGTGAATTGATTGGAGTGTCAAGGCAGACATATTCGATGATTGAGACACAGAAGAAGGAAATGGGATGGAGTGTGTATATGGCTTTGATTCTAGTATTCTCATCAAATCCCAAAACGGCTGCACTACTTGAGTTTTCTGGAGCATATCCTGATCAATTGCGAAGTGTTCTGCAACAAGATGAATTGCAAGAGATAAGATAACTTAACAAAAATAAACGAGAGCGATACAGGAGGAAATAGTATGCCTAATTTTAGAGAACTTCCACGCGGAGGAGCAGCAAATAGTCCTATTGAAAATGGCGGAGAAATGCATCTGCCTTGTGTGGTTTTGGTTGATACATCCGGTTCGATGGACAGAGTGAAAGACCAGTTGCATGAGGGTTTGGTGGCTTTGGCGGAAGCTCTGGATGATCAGGCTCGTGGTCGTGTAGAGTTTTGTGTTATTGGTTTTGATGACGACGCTCGTATCCTGGTTCCGTTTGGTCCTGCTTACGATTTTGAAGCTCCTTGTCTCGATTGTGACGGTTTGACTGCAATGCATGCGGCAGTTGAATTGGGCTTAAGCGAACTTGAAGCTCGTAAAGACCAGTATAGAGCTAACCAGACAGCTTATTATCGGCCTTGGATGTTTATGCTTACTGATGGCGGCGCTAACGATGCTGACAATGGTTCGTTCGGACGTTTGTTACAGTCGCAGAGAGATAAGCACTGTACATTCTTCCCTGTTGGTATTGGAGATCAGGTTGATAAAGATTTGCTTAAAAGTCTGAAAACAGATGGAATTATTTTGACAGCAAGCAAAGAAAACTTCAAAGGTGCATTTATATGGCTGAGTAACAGTTTGAGTCGCACTTCGAGTTCTAACCCTGGTCAGAAAGTTACATTAGCTAATCCTAGAGATTACCAGATGGTGATTGATGCATAAACCATATTCGTACTTATTCGGTTCAAAGTATGTGTCGTGGACTATGTTATATGGTTTTACTAGAATGAAAATTCTGTGCTATGTGCTTTGACCGAAGGACTCTATTGAAGACAGAGTTTGAGGATATGATTTTGTATTAAATCGAGGCTGTAGCATATACTAATGCTACAGCCTCTTTTGCATGAAAGGAGAAGAATGCTATGCTGACACACTTCAGTATTACGCAACAAGGAAAAAGGCATATCGAGAAAAATGTACCGTGCCAGGATTTCAGTGTTTCTAGACGAATAGAATTGAGTCGTTTTGGACGCCAAATTGTTATAGCTGCAGTAGCAGATGGTGTGGGTTCATGTGAGTTCAGTCAGTTTGGTTCAGCAACTGCGGTTCAGAGTTTTTTGAATTGTGTTGAACATAATCTTCAGGAAAGAATACTGGAGCTTTCCGATGAAAATATGCTAAAACTGATAAAGTATTCATTTAATTACGCATTATCTCAGGTCGAAAAGGAAGCAGAAGATCGTGAACTGCCTTTTTTGGAATTTGATTCAACTCTAACCGGTATTGTCTACGATGGAAGTACTTTGTGGTATGGTCATATTGGAGATGACGGCGTAGTTGTATTATATTCTGACGGAAGTTATGAAATGATTACCAAAAGACACAAAGGAGAGGAAGCTCATAGCTTGTTCCCATTAAGAGAAGTGGACTTGTGGCAGTTTGGTAAGAGTTCAAAAGAAGTTGCCTCGTGCGTGTTGATGACGGACGGTGTCTTGGATCATTGTGTTGATGTCGAAAGTATGGGAAACAGAGTATACTTTCCCTTCTTAGAACCTGCACTTACAGAGATTGCGTATACTGATGAGGACGCTGAAAAACAGCGCCTTGACTGGGATGAGTATTTAGCTAGTAAAGGTAGCTATGCTGAAAATTTCCGAGACAAGGTGACTGATGATATAAGTTTTGTTGTGGTTCAAAATCCAGATCTACTCAAAGTAATACCGCCTATTCAGTTTGATTTTGATAAATGGGATGAAGATACTGCAAAAAGAAAAAAGGAGTTAGATGATGCTTTATACGCCGATTATCGTGCATATAAGGCTGGAACATATAAAAGTCCTGTTAAACAAGCAACTGGATATTGTGCTAAGGGGTCAAGTGGTACAAAAGCAGTTCTTCAAGGAAAACAAGGAACATGCGTGAGAGGACAGTTTCCTAAAGGGTCTGTACCAACTTCAGAGCAAACCGAAGCAGATGAGGAGTATTACGATGCTGCAGATACTGTGATTAATGATATATGTTCCGATGCTGCAGAAGCTCTTGTGGATGTGTTCAAAACCGCACATAGTGTTGGGAGGTTTGTTCGTCAGCAGTTAACACCTAAAAAGAGGAATAATACCTCTGCACAGGATTCGCCTATCATCGATGGCGATGCGGAAACCGGAGTGGTTCATACAGATAATGATATTTCGGATACGAAACCCGGAGTTCAACCTCAGAGTACGACAGAAGATGTCGAAGATGGAACTGACGGTATTGACCCGGCTGAATAAAGGTACTATCTAGAGAAGAAATAAGACAGAGGGATAAATATGGCGGTATACTTTGGAAGAAACCGTACCACTTCCTACACGTTAGGGAGTCGTTTGGGTGGTGGCGGAGAAGGTGAGGTATACGAAATTGCAGGCAAGCATAATTTGGTGGCGAAGATATATTTCGACAGCAAATTTAACCCCACTTCAGAATCACCTAATCCTCGCCAAGAGTTGAAAGAAAAAATAGAAACAATGTTGGATCAGCCAGTTGATCCTTATATCAATGGTGTATTAAGCGTTGCGTGGCCTCAAGATATTTTGACGAATCAGCAGGGTCTGTTTGTCGGATATACTATGCCTAGAGTCAATAGCAAATATCATATATTTGCTGCAAGCAGAGAAAGAGAGCGTGCAAAACTGTATCCGAACTACACGTGGAAAACTGCGATACTAATTGCATACAATCTGGCTTTGGCTGTTAAAGTTATTCACAATACTAATGCGGTTTTTGGCGATATGAACCCGAACAATATCATGCTTGATGAGAAAGGACGTGTTACGCTCATTGACACTGACTCGTTTAATATTACCAATAGAAGAACTGGAAAAACTTACAAATGTTCTGTAGGTGTTCCGGAGATGTTGCCTCCTGAGTTGCAAGGCAAGAATCTTGCTAAATCCAATAGTGTTTTCACAAAGCAAACCGATAGCTTTGCACTCTCGATTCATATTTTTAATTTGTTGATGAACAACTGCCATCCGTTCGGATGCGTAGGACTGAATAAGTCACAGTCATCCTCAAGTAATAATCCCGTTGTCCATAATATTGTAAAGGGAAATTGCCCCTATGTGACCAATGGATCTGGTACAACATCACCAGATGCACCTGACGTTATGATGCTCCCGAAAGAGATTAGGCAGCTGTTTGATCGGGCATTTAGTTACTCTTCTTCTACAGCTGTTCAATCGGCTACCATTTCAAAAAGACCAAGTGCTGAAGAATGGCAGAGTGCTCTGGGTGCATTATTTAGCGGGAATTTGAAAACATGTGCTAAGGATAAATCACATGTATATCCATCAGGGTATAGCAAGTGCCCCTGGTGTGAGATTAAGCATCCGCTGGTTCCCCAAAACAACAATGCAAATAAGCAGCAAACAGGAACAAATACTTCTTATGGAGCGACTACTGGTACAGGAAATATGGGCACCAGTATACGCAGAGAATCTTGGCCTCTTTGGCTGACATGTATTTTAGCAGGACTAATTAGTGGACCTTTCATGGCTCAGTTCTTGGTTCCTATCTGCTATGAATTACTTAATGAATCACTTAATTTTTCGTTGTCATACGAGTCATACGAGGCAGTGTATGTGATTTTGGTGGCAATAGTAGGTGGATTCTCTGGTGCAGTAATTGCCCACTATGGACAAGAGTCATATCAAAAAGCATATAATGCATGGCCGTGGCTTTTGTTGGGGTTACTAGTTCCATTCGGGACTGCTCTTGCGGTCGCAGCAGTTATGTTGGTTGTTTTCCTTGTTGTCCTTGCTCTGTACATAATTGGAATTATTATTGCTATTGCGTGTGTATGCGGTATGTATTCAGGTGGCTGATATGAATAATAAGAACAGAATCAATCCCCAAAAGGTGTTATCTGTCTTATTGGGCGTTATATTTGCTGTTGTGATGTCTGCTCCTTATATTTTTTATAGGGAGCAGATACAGCAAATGGCACTAGTGGGATATTTAAGTGTTGTTATCGTGTGTGCAATTTCTAATATTTCTATTCTTCTTCCATCGAGTTCGACTTTGATAGTTGTAGCGGCGGCATCTAGTCTTAACCCTTTCTTATGCGTATTGGCAGGAGGTTTGGGAACTGCCTTGGGAGAACAATCATCATATATTTGTGGTCGGATTGGAAGAAGAGGATTTGACGATAATGGAACAAAAGAAAAGAAAGTGCTGAAATGGATGGAGAAACACGATGCTTTGACCGTTTTTGTATTCGCTTTTTTGCCACTTCCTATTTTTGATATTGTTGGTATTGCTGCTGGAGTTTTGCGAATGAATTGGATTAAGTATCTGTTTTCAGCTGCTTTAGGCAAAACTTTGAAATTCTTATTAGCGGTGGTAGGTGTATATTATGCACTTCCATTAGTGTTGCCGTATATAAACGGTCCCGGGCATGTTATTATTGAAAAATTTCTCGAGCAATTTGGGGTTGTTCGTTAGGGGGGGGGAGGTTGTGTATAGCTGGGCATATCAATACTACCGTGGAAAGCTGAATGACAAACAGCAGAGAATTTATGACTATATTTACAGAGGTTGGTTTACATATAAGCGAGATATTCAGTTTTCTCCATCTATGTTAGATATTGATACTGTCTCTGAAATTGTACAATCAGTAATAAAAGACCACCCGGAAGTTTTCTGGGTGAACTATTATCGTTATACGATTAGTCATAGTGTTTTAAATGCTGGATTGCATTTTGATTTCTACTTCGATGACTGTAGTATCAAACAATTGTCAAGTGAAGCATCTTCGTGGAAAAAAAGAATAGTATCACAATTACCCAAGCATTTTTCAAACAAAGACAAGGTTTGGGTATTGTTTGATTATTTGGCGCGTCAAGTAACTTATGGGAAACAAACAGATGCATACAGTCAGACTATTATCGGACCGATGAGTAAAAATAACCATGTATCTGTATGTGAGGGTATTGCCAAAAGTTACAAGTATCTTTGTGATGAAGCCGGTATACCATGTATTGTTGTTTTTGGTGATGTTAATTTTGGACCAGGTCATGCAGGTCCGCATGCTTGGAACATTGTTGATACCGGGAATGGCCTTAGGCATGTTGACGTGACTGCCGAATTGGAATTAGCTCATTACAAAGGAAAAGCGACTCAAAGCGATTTTCTTCATGCTGATAAAAACATGAGAAAATATAACTGGAATAGAGAAAAAACACCTTCGTGTTATTGAGAGAAATATGTTAGGTTATTTGCATCCAAAATTAAAATGCTCAAATCCCAAACTCAAAGAGCAATATAAGGCTTTGTACTGTGGTCTTTGCCACAGTTTAAAGAAAAACTATGGCTACAGAGGAATTGCTTGTTTAAACTATGAAGTTACTTTTTTATTGCTGTTGATTATTTCTGCATGCGAGAAGGAAAGTGTAATATTTCATGGATCATGTTGTCTAACGCCTTTTGTGAGAGTGCCATTTATTGATTACTTGAGTAGAGAAGTTAAAACATCTGCCGACATATCAATTTTGGTATCAGGTTTTGAAATTAAGGATAATATAAATGATGGCGGAGCTTTCGTTTGGAAAATATTTGATAGACTTTTGAATAAACTAAATGAAACAGCTACAAATGAGATATCTGAGTTTGAAGCGTCTATCAAAAACAAGCTGAATACTTTTTATCATTTGGAAAAAAAAGGATCAGATGATATTGATGAAATTCTTTGCTCCTGTGGAGATATTGTAGAAAAATTCGTTGAGCCATTGCTGCCAGCAGTTGATGGTCCGGTAGCAGAAATTATATCGATGATTGCAAATTATATTGGACAATGGATTTATTTGGTAGATGCCTGTGATGATTTACAGAAAGATATATCTACGGATAGTTTTAATCCATTGCGGCATTTAAGTGATTATCGAATTGTGCGAGATAAGATGGCGGGATTAGTACTACATATTAGAGAACTAATATCTCGACTCCCGTTGAACGAGTACGGAGAGTTACTTCATTATTTCTCTGAGGTTTGCATCCCAGAGAAAAGTAGTAGAATACTTGAAAAGTATGAGAGGAGGTTGGAGTTGTAATGGGTATCAATTTTAATATTGAATATAATACTATGAAATCAATTCTCTCAGTTGAACAGAATGGAAAGCCAGTTAGTAGATATAGTCAGTTTTCGCATTGCAATAACAATCCCTTCTTGCATTGGTATAAAAACATTGCGGATTATTGTTTTCAAGAAGCGAATGGAATGTATAGTGTACATTTTAAAGGTGGATTGATTCTGAAAAGCCTTTTAGAAAAAGAATTATCCAGTCAAAATGGATGTACTAATTTTTCGTATGAAGAAGATATCATTACGGGCATTGATAGGATGCATCTACTTGAGGACTTGCTGAGGTATTCTCAACTGAAAGTTAAAAAGCTTGAAATCGGAATTTCTTTTGATAGTGCAAAGAAGCAATGCTTCGAGGAATTAAAAAAGCTAGTTGGAAACACTAGTACTCTACAGTATCTAGACTTACAAGAGTTACCTGTTTATTTACGATTTAACAATGGGATAAAGAGTTCATCAAACATTAGTATTCTTTCCACTGTGGACGAAGATCATCAGCTTGTCACAGCAGGAGGAAGTAATGTCCCTAGACTAGCCATTATTATAAATAATGGAGAATTGAGATTTCTTAATGAGACGAGAAACTACTACCTGTTTTCCTGTGAAATGAGAGAAGTTCAGGCACTAATCAGAGCATGGATTTCTGAAATTCTATTTCCGGGATATGTGGTATCTATCGTTCGTGATCTGCGAAATTGTCACAAATGGATGGGGGTTGATTATCAGTCCGCAATGAAGTTGATTGACATCATGTATGATAACACTCCTTGTTTAGATTTATCGATTACCGAGAATATTGAGTTAAGTTCGACTGGTAAATTCCAGTTAACAAAGTATCCAAAAGACATCCCCTGCCGCATGTATTCCAGCAACGCAAATATAGCGCTACTTGGAAACGGTGGGATTATCAAGCCTATAGGCGAAGGTAGTGCTGAAATTGTTGTTGAAGTAAAGGATCATCCGTCAATTAGAACGTCGAAAAATGTTACCGTATACAAGTACAAGACGGTTCAGAAAATCCAATTAAGTGCAATTAATAATGTAATAGTCGGAGAACAAATCACAGTAAGATGCGAATTATTTCCTATAGATGCGCATAATAAAGCACTTGGAAAATGGTCTGTCTCACCTGTTGGCAGCCTGAAAATGCTATCAAACACACAAGGGAGTTTTGAAGCGATTAAACCTGGTAGATGCGAAATTGTTTTTTCTGTTGGTAATGTTCAAGAACGATTATCTATTCTTGTTTCAGCTAAAGCATCTTCAATAAGTTTTGCTGATAACTCAGTATCTGTCAAACTGTTTGATACGACTAAACGAATAACAGCGGCAGTGCATCCGCAAGGAGCCAAAGGTGGCGTTATTAAATACAAGATTTCCAATACTAGCGTTTTAGATTTTGATGCTAATAATGGTCAGATTATTCCTAAACGTGAAGGAAATGCAGTAATTACTGCTATTCTATTGGATAATAGAGGAGCAATTATTGATGATTGTAATTGTAATGTTACGATTCTACCGCCTAAAGATGTTATAACGCCGGATGGGGCACTAGTCCTGCTTGTCGTTTCACTAATAGGCTCCTTACTTCTTTTGCATAATGAATGTCAGTTCCTTTGCGGAATATCGGGTTTAATAGGAGCTATATGGTATTCTTATAAGGAAAAATCAAAAAGAGGATATATAACGAGTGCGATTCTCTTTGCAATAATCGTACTCTTAATCTGTGTAGGAGGTATGGTTTAGTGGCAGATTTTGAAGCTATTGTAAAATCAGAGCAGAATAAACTTGGAAAAGTGTTAGAGTCTGCACAAATGTATATAGATCGTGACTATCTGGCATACTTATCAGCGGGTGATACTGTTGCTGTTCCTCAGGGACAGTCTGACTTTTCGCAGATTAGAATTATCCATCTTAAAAAACTTGTATATAACACTGAAGATATCCATAATCAGATTTTAAGTCTTTTTCATACACTTTCCGGTATTAGTCAGACTTGTTTTCTTCAGATATGCGGAGATGGTTCAGAAACAAATATCTATCTCGGTATTTATGCCCCGGGCGGATCAACCATGGCTGAAAATGCGTTGAAATTTAGTATTGATGGTAACTTCCCAGGCACGGAGTATGTTTCATTAAATAGAGTGGAGTGCATGCAAGTTCTCCAAACCATGCATGGACAGAATAATACGAATAATACTTCTGTTGTTTCTGTATCGCAGATACCATCAATGAGAGGAAGCACAAATGGCCTAAATAATTTCACACAAGGAATTGAACGATTTATAGATTCAATGAAAGGCGAAAAATACACGGCTATTATTGTAGCGAATCCACTCAGTTCCGCTGATGCGGCTTCTCAAAGAAATAGCTTGGAAAATATATATTCCTCCCTTTCATCTTTGGGGCGCCTCAGTTATCAATATAGTGAAAATCAAAGCGTTTCGGAACAAAGAAGTCTCACTACTAGTGTGACAGATAGCATTACCGAAAGTATTACGGCTGGTTATTCATATGGGACGATGCAGAACTCTGGTACAACAAAAGGAGGAGCGCCTAATATTCATGCACAGTTTAGCAAATTAGGATTGGGCTATGGACTGCAGCGTGGTGGTTTTCAAAGCAGCGGTACGCAGCAAGGGTTCCAGCAACAACAAGGATCGGCAAGGCAAAAAGGTATTCAGACTGGGCAGGGCGTAACCCAGGGTGAAATAAACGGTCAGAGCAGCTCCTTAACGATTACTCAAATCAATAAATCCGTAGAGGATCTGCTAGATAGAGTCGATTGCCAAATCAAACGAATTATCGAGGGAGAAACCTATGGCTTATGGGAATGTTGCGCTTACTTTGCAGCTCCAACATTAGACATTGCATTGGTAGCTGCTAATGTGTATAAAGCGTTGTCCTGTGGTTCAAATACAGGAAATACTATGTCTCATATGAATAGTTGGGATTCTCAGCGGCCTCAAGACGTTTCTTGCATTTTGAGTTCGTTGGCCAATGCTAGGATGCCAGTTTTTAAATTAAAGTCAGGCCATTTATGCAATGCTGGACTAATGATAAGCGGTAATGAACTTCCGATGATTATGAATTTCCCACGAAAAAGTGTATGTGGGGTATCGGTAGTTAAAATGGCCCCATTCGGGCGAGATGTGTATTATTCATCCCAGATGAGAATAGGCACAAGAGCTGTAAGAATTGGAAAAGTACAGCATATGGGGCGTGTAGAAAATACTCCAGTGAAACTGGATATCGATAATTTGACTTCTCATGCACTAATAACAGGAACAACTGGCGTTGGAAAAAGTACCTTGATGGCAATGCTGCTGTCCGCCTTATACAAAGCGGGTGTGAAAATGCTGGTTGTTGAACCCGTGAAAGGAGAATACAAGGAATTACTTGGTGGAATTCCAGGAATTGAAGTTTTTACGGTCAATCCATATAAAAGTAGGATGCTTCGAATTAATCCGTTTGAGTTTAGGGATAACATTCATGTGTTATCTCACATTGACAGATTAATAGAGGTATTTAGTGTGTGTTGGCCACTGTATGCTGCACAGCCAGCGTTGCTGAGAGAGTGTATAGAGGAAGCATATATTCAATCCGGTTGGGATTTGAGTAATTCTATTTATATGCACGAGGGTCCGACTAAATACCCGAACTTTGAACTGTTGTTAAAAATCGTGCCGGAGATAATTAATAAATCTCGTTTTGTGGGTGAATCAAAAGGCACCTATGAAGGAGCATTACTGACAAGAATCGCCATGCTTACAAATGGAATTTATGGTCAGGTTTTTAATGGTAAAGCTACTCTGTCTGACGAAGATTTGTTTGAAAGAAACACAATAATTGATTTGAGCGATGTTGGATCCCAAGAAACAATATCACTGTTAATGGGTGTTCTGGTTGTTAGACTAAGGGAGTATCGCACCTCAAAAAATAAGCCAGATAATCGCCCGCTCCATCATGTTATGGTATTAGAGGAGGCTCACAACATTTTCCAAAGTAAGAGTGATAAAAACAGCGAAGGTGGAGAAAACATTTCTGGTAAATCCGTACAAATGTTATCTGAATGCATTGCTGAGATGAGAGGGTATGGACAAGGGATATTCATCGTTGACCAGAGTCCGGGTGAGATTGATATTGCTGGTATTCGTAATACTGCCACGAAAATAGTCATGCGTCTGCCTGAGGCATCAGATCAGAGGGCTGTATCGGAATCTCTTTCATTGTCGGATGCACAGATGTTAGAACTGTCAAGATTGCCTGAACAAGTCGCTATAATATATCAAACCGGGTGGTTAGAACCGGTGATGGTTCGTCTGAACACTAGCAAAAGAGAATTCTTCAAAAGTGCTGCTGGGCAAGTTACATACCGAGATATTCAAGCAGTTCGAGGTTTTCTTTCCAATCTTATACTAAGGATGGAAAGCGCTCGAAAATATGATTGTTCAATGCTCATAAAGGCCTTGTCTGGCATTAATAACTTTAGTGAAGAGAAAAAAGCCGATTATCAAATGCTTTTTGCGGCATTTGATACGGATTACCAGTATTACAAGAGCCAATTCACCTCAGCAAAGGTTAGAATTGCATTTTTTAGCAGACTAATGACTGAACTGTTATCTGCTGAAGAGTTCTTTAGATTATGTCCACTGCCAAATCCAAGAAAGGACGCTACAAAACCATATATAAATGATAAGGTTTTTGCTGCGGATTGTGTAGCTTGGGAAAAGAGAGCATCTAATATGTTGGAAAAATACGCTTCTAATCTTTCTGGGCAAGAGAAAAAGAAGACAATTCAGTTGCTGCTCTTAAATAATGCTAAAATGCCAAGACAAATCACTGTACACAATGTACTTTTTGGAAAAATTGCAGATTGAGCAAAGATATAAGACTTATCATAGAAAGGAAGAGTTATAATGAGTGACGAATATGACGGCGGAGATTCCTACGATGGCGGCGAATCTTCAAGTGTAGAAACTTCTTCGGAATCTACCTCTGATTCAGCAGAAGAGTCATCTGCGTTTGAATCATCAGGTGAAAGCACACCGGAAACAGATGGTGACGTTGGAACGGAAACAGATGTAGACGTTAATGCAGAAACTTCATCAGAAAGCGAAGCAGGCGAAGAGACTTCCGCTTTTTCAGAAGATGATACTTCATCATTGGAGACTTCGGAAAATACTGAGAATGATGAAACAGAAGATACTTCATCAGAAGAAGGAGAAGAAACTACTGCCTTCGAAGAGGATTCTTCAAATGTTGAAGAAAACACTGAAAAGACTTCAGAAGGCGAAGAAAAAAACGATGGTGAAGAATCATCAGCTTTCCAAGAAGGTAATTTACATCAGAATGGCGAAAACAAAGAGGCGGGTTCTGATAAGACAGAAGCGGATAAAAATGCTGCAGTTGAAAATAAAGGCAGTAATGAAAAACAGGAAACGGATTATTCGAGGCCTACCCATTGGCGTTCAGGAATGAGAGATGAAGTTTGGGAGAATGCCAAGGATGAACATGGAAGAGTACGAGATCCAGTAACAGGAAGGTACATGTCAAAAGATCAAGCGTGGGACATGGGACACAAACCCGGCTATGAATTCTACAAGCATCAAGAAAGCGCAAAAGAACGAGGTATTAGTAGGCAAGAGTTTTTAGATGAGTATTACAACTCAGATCATTATCGACCGGAGTTACCAAGTTCTAATAGAAGTCATAAGGGAGAGAATGTTACAGATGATTATTTTGGAGATTAAGAGGTGAATTTCATGGATAATAAAAAAGTCGCAAAGTATGCATTGGGTTTTATTGGTGGAAAACCTAATGTTTCTCGTTATTACAATGATGACGAAACAAAGAAGATTGATATTATGACAAGTGAATCCGGCGTGATTAAAGGGATTCCGACATGTGCTACGATTGGCTTGTGCCAAACCGATATCGGCTTATCTACAAATGGGAAAAAACTTCGTGTAGAATTAGTAGCTGCTTGTGATTTGAACTCTGAAATACTGGGCAACATTCTGGCTACTATTTCGTTTGACGTGATGGATACGAAAAGTTGTGCACACGGAATGCTTATTCCTAATGTTATTCGTTCTTATGTGAAAGGGACGGAGTTAAAGCATGTAGTTTTGATGTCACCTGTTTTTTGGTCAAAGTACCAGGTGCTTGAAGATGACGACTGCATGGTTGCATGGTTAATGGTTGTTCCTATTACGGATTCTGAAAAGAATTATATTGAGCACAACGGTATTGCAGCCTTTGATAGTCTTCTTGAAAGAAAAGATGCTGATGTTATTAATATGCAGAGGAAACCAGTAGTATGATATTTGATTCAGAGTCAATTTTGAAAAAGTATTATTCCTACGAAGGGCAGGAACTCCATGATATGGGAAGTGCTCATGCAGCAGTTTTGCTTCTCATTGATACATCAGCTTCTATGGCTGGTGAGAAAATTTGTGCAGTAGAACATGCAATCAATGGCTTCATTGATGAATTAAAAGGCTCTTATGAAGCAGAATGTACTGATATATGCATTGTGTCATTTTCAGATGAAACAAAGATTGTACAACCTTTTACATGTGCAAGTAATTTGGCTGAAATTGCATTAGAGGCATCAGGATTAAGATCGTTGTGGGAGGCTCTTTCGTTTTCGATTGATTTGCTAAACAATCAATGTCAGTTGTATAAAGAACTCGCCATTACATATTATAAACCGAGAATTTTCCTCATTACCAATGGAACCCCTACAGACTTCGGCGATATTGTTATACCAAAGCTTAAGAGCGATATTGCCAATAGAAGATATGGATTATGTGTTTTGGGCCTTCCTGGTTATGATGAGAATCTGTTCACGTTTTTGGAAGTTCCGCATGGGCTGGTACAATGTGAAGAAGTGCAAGATTACCTTAACAAGATTATTTCTAGACATTAAACTATGATATTCTAGTATCCTCATAAAGGTTAAACACTTTGAGAGACTCAATTATAGCAATTCTACATCATTTGCTATGAAACTTTTAAGTAGAATGATTCAGAAGGGGACTTATGCGTAGGTGTTATATATTACTGGAGATACTCACGGAAATCAATATAAGTGGGTAGAACAAATTGAACCTGTTCTCTCCCCTGCCGATATTATTCTGGTGTGTGGAGATTTTGGCGTTGGCTTTTGGAACGGACGATATTGGTCTGAAGAAACATTTCATGATTTCCTTAGTGAACAAAAGTATATCGTGTTGTTCATAGATGGTAATCATGAGGACTTTGATAAATTGGATAGTTATCCGGTCGAAACATGGTGTGGCGGCAAGGTGCATAAAATCCGCAATAACGTGATTCATCTAATGCACGGTGAAGTTTACTGCATTGAGGGCGATATCATCTTTGTTATGGGCGGAGGATATTCCATTGATAAGTACCGTCGGACAGAAGGTGTTTCATGGTGGTCACAGGAAATGCCATCAGAGGAAGAATGTCGTAATGCTCTTAAAAATCTTGAAGAGGTCGGCAACAATGTTGATTATATCATCACCCATATTGCACCATCTGAAACAGTTTATTACCTCTCAACTCTACGAAGTTTAGGCATCAAGAATGATGTTGTTGAAGAGCTGCCGCTGACGCATTTCCTTGATGAAATCCAAAGAAAGGTCACATATAAGCATTGGTACTTTGGTCATTTTCACGTTAATCTGGAATTATGGAGAAATCAAACAGCGGTACTCAGTTGTGTTCGAGAGTTGGAAACTGGGAGGAACGTTCGGCAGTGGGACTCATATGAAGGCTAAAATGCAGGCGATATGTTCCCGTGTACTGCGTGGGTAGATATGTTCCCGTGTTGTGTTGACATTCTCGGCATTGTCTCGACCCATGTCGAGACGGTAGTCTTGATGTCAAGGAAAGATTACTTTTTGTATCTTTCTACATTTTTATTTTACAACAAACAGATTCGGAGCTACCGTTCGAGGGATAAGAAGTAAGCGCTCAGTGTCAGTGCGGCTAGTTTGATACTTTTGAAAGTGCCATAATCATTGGAAAACGAGAGTATTTTAGTCTCAGTCTTCCCACTGACATTCACAGTAGTGGATCATTTCACTACACTACCACTTCCCACTATGGGACTATTTTACTCTACTTATGAAGAGAGGAAGTCCCATGATGAATAAACGTGCAGCTCACCGCTCTGATGAAGAGTGGCATCAGATCATACTTGCAGCCAGAACATCCGGCTTGAACGATTTTGAATACTGTAGAACTAACGGCATCCCGCGCAGCACCTTTTACAGAGCACTGGCTCGGTTACGGCAGAAAGCCTGTGAGCTCCCGGACAGATCCGAAAGGCCCGAGTGCAGGCAGGAGGTTGTTCCGATAAATATATCGGAGCTCCCGATCAGCAGAGAGGATCGGATGGATCCGCTCTCACACGTGGTCGATGAACCATCACCTGTTTCGTTTGAAGCAACGATGCGCATCACTCTTGGAGGCAGCACGCTGGAGCTGACCAACCATGCAGATACTGCAATGGTTGCCAGTATCCTGCGCATGCTGAACAGCCGATGTTAGGCGATATCTCCAGTGCGAACCACATCTACCTGGTGACGGGCTATACCGACATGCGAAAGAGCATCGATGGACTGATGGCGATCGTACGCGACACCTATGAGCTGGATCCGTACAGCAACTCTGTCTTCCTCTTCTGCGGAAGACGTGCCGATCGCATCAAGGCTCTCCACTACGAAAGGGATGGGTTCTGCCTCCTGTACAAGCGCCTTGAGAAAGGCACAAACGATCACTTCCAGTTTCAGTGGCCGCGCCATGCATCCGAAGTTCGTAGCCTCACGAAACGGGAGTTCCGCTGGTTGCTTGAAGGCCTTTCCATCGACCAGCCGAATGCTATTCAACAGAGTCGTGGAAAGTACGACTTCTGAGCCTTAGTGATGTTGCACAAACTTTCAAAAATTGCATAAAGCTATCCTCCGGGAAGGCCCGCGCAGCCTAGGAAATACGTGCTTTCAGCGGTATAATCAGAGCAGTTTTGAAAGGACGTACAACACCATGGGCATTACCGATTTCGGCGATAAAAGCAAAGACGAAATAATCGAATACCTCATAGATGAGCACAACGCTAACGAACGCGAGAAAGCTCAGCTCCGTCAGGACCTTGCAGAAGCTAAGGAGACCATCGAAGAGTTCAAGCGGATGATCTTTGCCTCACGCTCTGAAAAGAAGCATGTCGGTTACGAAAACCCGGAGCAGCTGACGCTGATGGACCTTTTCAACGAAGCCGAGCTGGCAGCGGATCCGAGCGCCGAAGAGCCTACAGCGGAGACCATCGTCAAGGGTTACATCCGTAAGCAGGAAGGCGAGAAAAAGAAGAAGGCTTCTTATAAGGAGCTTTATGACAAGCTTCCATCAAGAGACCTTCTGTGCCACCTTGATCCGGCTGCGAAGATCTGCCCGCAATGCGGAAGCACCATGGAGCGTGTCGGCTGGGAGAAAGTGCGTACCGAACTGGAGGTCATTCCGGCGCAGATCCGCCTCGTGAACATCTATCAGGAAACGGTTCGCTGTCAGAAATGCTACGATGAGACCGGATACGCGAGATTTGCCCGCGCCAAGGTTCCATCGCCGCTGATTCCGCACAGCCCGGCATCTCCGACGACCGTCGCGTATGTGATGTATCAGAAGTACATCAACTCCATGCCTCTGTATCATCAGGAAAAGGAATGGAAGCAGATGGGCGTATCGATTCAGCGAGCAACCCTGGCGAACTGGTGCATCTACTGTGGCAGGAATTACATGAAGCCACTGTACGATGCTCTGGTGAAGCACCTCCTCGAGCGAGAGGTCACCTGCGCAGATGAGACGCCATGCCAGGTGCTTAAGGAAGACGGTCGTAAGGCTCAGCAGAAATCCTACATGTGGATCCATTGCTCAGCGAATCTCGATGGACTGCCGCCGATCATGCTTTATGAGTACAATCCTTCGCGAGCAGCGGCGGTACCGCAGAACTTCTATCAGTCGTTCAGCGGCAAGTACTTCCTAGCAGATGGGTATCAGGGATACAATCATCTGCCGAAGGGCGTCCTCCGATGTGGCTGCCTGGCACATTTCCGGCGTAAGTTCTATGACGCGATACCGTCAGAGGACCGCAAGAGTGGTAAGTCCAAGTCACCTGCCGCAAAGATCGTAAATCTCTGCTCGAAGCTGTTTGAAATCGAGCGGGGCTTCATCGATCTCAGCGCAGAGGAACGTAAAATCAAACGAGAAGCATCCAAGGAACACGAGATCTGGAATTAGATCTGGGAATCCCTGGATCAGATCTCAGCAAGCAAAACCAGCCTGCTGGGGAAAGCGGTGACGTATGCCCAGAATCAGAAACCGTACATGGAGAACTATTTCCTGGACGGTAACATCCCGATTTCAAACAACTTCACCGAGAGCTGTGGCGCAAGACCGTATGCCGTGGGGCGGAAAAAATTCTACGTCCACGATACACCGGCCGGTGTAGAAGCCAGCGCTATCATCTACAGCCTGGCGCAGACAGCGAAACTTAACAACCTGAGTGTCTTCAAGTATCTGCAGGCGGTACTCCTTTACATGCCGGACTACGTTCATGAGCCCGAGGGCATTGAAGAGCTGATGCCATGGTCAGATAAGATGAAGAAACTCTGTGCAATAGACACGAAGGCAACTATCGAAGACAAGGATGGAAATCCAAAGATCTCACGGTAGTAAGTTAGCGCGCTCAGCTAACACTGAGCGCTTACGATAAGAAAAGATCTATCATATGCAGATGCTAGGCTGATAATTGTGCAGACGGCATCTGCACAATTTGCAACAAAAAAGAGGAGCCGGTCAAGGCTCCTCGAAGATACGTTATTTCAAAAAGTTGCTTTTATGTTCCAGTGCGTGCAGATTATAACCAAGTGTAGCCAAATGTGCTACCTTCAGCGCAACCAGATTGATGTCGGTGGACATCGCGCTGGCGATCTGCTCGGCTGTGTATCCATACTCATAGATGTAACGAAGGACTTCATCGCTGTCCATCAGGATCTCCGCTGCTACGATATTGGCTTCATATTCCGGTTTGGATTTCATGTCATAGAGCATGAACTCATGAATCGGGGTGGTTTTCGCCATATTCCGGTGAAGCTGGTCATGCCCTAATTCATGTGCGCACACGATGCGCAGCATATTTTCATCCAGACTGTTATTCAGGAAAATAAAGCGATTTCGCTTAATCACCCGGTACATTCCCTTCAGGGAACCAAAATTTTCGCAAAGCATGACATTGATACCAAGCTGCCTTGCAATTTCAAAAGGGTCTCTGGAACCGCAGCGTTTTACCAGTTTCTCACCGACCCGTGAAAGCTGTTCCGCATTCATCATACCACCTCCAGTTTACAGTATAGCGAAAAGTGTGTACGATAAATATCACTGATCGGATTTTTTACGCCTCGTTTTCGGGGCGTATTTTTTATTGTTCTCTTTGGCAATCCAGTAGGCATCGGTCAGAGCTTTATAAGCTCCTTCGATGGCATCTTCGCTTAATTCGCCGCCAGCGAACATACCGGTCACTTCGCTGACCAGTTCTTCAATATCTTTCACTGCTTTTGCGCCGCCTTTTTCATGAGCTTCTACGACATAGGTGCCGCTGCTTCCCAGCAGGTACTCAGTAGTAGTATTCAGTGCATCCGCAATCTTCTGGATCGTAACCATATTGGATGGTTTGCGGCTGCCAAGCTCATAATTCTGAATTGTGCGGGCGGTTACACCGGCCTTCTCTGCAAGTTCTACCTGAGTTAAATTGGCTTCTGTTCTTTTTTCTTTCAACCTTTCTTTGAAGACCATAGAAATACCTCTTTCTTTTTTGATGACGAACACGAACACTTTTTCATAAAAATCTATTGACACGAAAAACTGTGCTTGCCATAATGACGATGAAAACACGAAATATGATTCGTGTAATTATAGTGTCACAAGAAATGCTGTGTGTCAATGTGTTCGTGAAAAGTTGTTCGTGCTTTCACGAACGGAGAGGAGGAATACGGGATGCAAAGGGTGATTCTTCACTGTGATATGAACAATTTCTATGCCTCTGTTGAGTGTATGCTGAACCCGGAACTGAAGAACAAGCCGGTGGCAGTGTGTGGTTCTGTGGAAGAGCGGCATGGTATCGTACTTGCGAAGAACTATGCAGCAAAGGCGCTCGGCGTTTCCACGGGAGAGGCAATCTGGCAGGCAAAACAGAAGTGCCCGGAGCTTGTGATCGTGAAGCCGCACTATGAGCAATATATGAAGTTTTCAAAATTAGATCGTGAGATATACGGTCGATACACAGACCAGATCGAGCCGTATGGGATGGACGAATGCTGGTTGGATGTGACCGGAAGCGGCTGCATGGGAACCGGATTTGAAATCGCAGATGAGATTCGCAGGACTGTTAAGTTTGAATTGGGACTCACGATTTCCGCAGGAGTGAGCTTCAATAAGATTTTTGCCAAGCTTGGGTCGGATATGAAAAAGCCGGATGCGATTACCTGCATCGAAGCAGATTCATTCTGGGAGAAGATTTGGCGTCTTCCTGCCTCTGACTTGCTTGGAGTCGGCAGAGCGACAGAGAAGGTTCTATCCGGTTATGGGATTCATACTATTGGAGAGCTTGCTGCAACATCGGATGATTTCTTGAAGTGCCGCCTTGGAAAGAATGGACTGGCGATTAAGAAGTATGCCAATGGGCTGGATGATTCGCCGGTTATGCGTTCCGATTATGTCTCCCCGGTAAAAAGCATTGGGCACGGGATAACGACTATGCAGGATTTGGAAAATAACGCCGAAGTCTGGTGTGTCATGCTGGAGCTGGTGCAGGAGATTGGAACCAAGCTGCGAACGCATAAAAAGAAAGCGGGCGGAATAGCGATTTCCATCCGCAACAACGAGCTTTACACGAAAGAGTGGCAGTGTCGGATTGGAATTCCGACACAAAGCCCTACTTATCTGGCGAAAACCGCATTTGCTCTGTTTGAAAAGAATTATCAGTGGGAACACCCGATTCGTTCGATGACAGTTCGGGCAATCAACCTGTTTGAAGAGGATTGTCCGATACAATACGACCTATTCAATGATGTGAAATCATTGGATCGCCAGGAACGCTTGGACGCAGCGATTGAGCAGATTCGATTCCGATTCGGGAAAGATGCGATTAAAAATGGGGTACTTTTTCAGAAAAGCAAGATGCCGACAGAGCGAAAAGTGGATTTGCTTATGCCGACAGGAATGATTGGTTAATACAGCACCGGTAGAATCTGGTGAGTTCTTTGCTAAAAGAAGTCAACACATTCGCCGGTTTACAGAGGAGGAGCGTAGAATATGTCGGAACAGAAATGTAGAAAAGTATATGTACCTGTGAATTTAGATGTGGATGCAGAGGGAAATATCCGTCCGCGTCTGATTCGGTGGATTGACGGACGGGTGTATGAGATCGACCGATTGAAGCATAAGTGTAGGGCTGCTTCCACGAAGGTAGGAGGCTGCGGAATCCGCTATACGGTCATGATCGGTGAGCATGAGAGCTTCCTGTACAACGAAGATGAAAAATGGTTCGTTGAAGCAAAGGAGCAGTGCTATGATCCTTTCGCAGAAAAACATAGAGGAAATCGCTGTTGCAGTGATAAGAAATTTTCAAAAGTCCTTTTTCGGCAGCGAAGCAGATGATCCGACGAGATTCGCGCTTCCGACACCCATTGACCAGTTTGCATCCGACTATCTGAACCTGAAAGTGTCATTTCAAAAGTTGTCCTCGGACGGAAGCATCTATGGTCTGACCGCGTATGTGGATACAGAATATCAGATAGAGGTTGATGGAAGTCAGAGGAGCATCTTCCTGAAAACCAATGATGTGGTTCTGGACAAGAGCTTTATTGAACCGGAGCATATTCGGAAACTCTGCGGAAAACGCAGATTTACGCTGGCGCATGAGTGCGCTCACCAGATACTGTTTCAGCTGGATTCCGATGACCGAAAGATAGCTTGCCATAAGAGACCGGAAGTGAGGGAAAAAGGTTCCCGCGTTCTGAGAACGCAGGAAGATTGGAACGAGTGGCAGGCCAATTCGCTGGGAGCTGCCATTCTGATGCCTCAGTCAGAAGTGGATCGGGCGATGTGGTTCATCAACAGCAGAAAGCCTCTGACTTGTTATGGATGGCGTTTTTACGACAGTGACCAAGTGAAGATAGATACCTTCTGTGGTGTCTTTGGTGTTTCGAGATCAGCAGCAGCTATCCGATTGGAACAACTGGGCTATCTGAACCGGAAAAAGGATTATGAATATCGTGATCCATTGGAGGTGTGGCCATGAGCAGGAATATCAGAGTATAGGAACCATCTGCGGAAATGCAGATTAAAATCATACGGGCAAAGGATGCGATTGCTTCGCAAAAGCTCAGGATTGTCAGGTGCCCTTATTGCCGACACAATTCAATCATCGTCTTTGAGGATACCAGAGGACATGTGCAGACCAAATGCAAGGCCTGCGGACGCGAGACCGTCTTCAATGTTTTGGAGATGAGAAGATTACGGAGATTGCAGCTCTACTATTCATCTTTGAATGGTTGAGATGACAATAAATAACCCTATTAACACAATTTTATAAGTCATAGCTGTGCTGTGGAGCCGCTGACAGGCGAAGTCTTCCGAATGCCGCATGAGACAGAATTATGGGATACCCATGTTCTGTTTTATCGGCACAGGATTTTTCTTCACCGTCATGCGGCTCTTTTTTTGACCTTCCGTCGATCCGGTTCTGTACCGGCTGTGCGGAAGGAGAAACGTATGTATTTTGACGCAAAAGAGTTTGGTAAGAGACTTCACGATGTTCGCACTTCCCGTGGAATTACGCAGGAGGAACTGGCGGTTCGCCTGGGACTGGCAAGCAAGCAGCATGTCAGCCGTATGGAGAACGGAGAGCGCAGCTGCTCCATTGATTTACTGATCGAACTGTCCTGCATCCTCCATGTCAGCACGGATTATCTTCTGATGGGCAGCGAGCCAAGTAAAGAGGAAGTCAAAAATGATCTTCTGAGCATTATTTCGGAGCTGTCTACGATTGCGAAGAAAATCTAAAAAGCATTTTGTCGATCTGCAAGCATCACATGCCTCGTTGGGAAACCAACGGGGTGTTTTTTGCTCTGAATCAGACGATACAGAGCACGGAAGAAGTTAGAACTAACAGTATGGAGAATAATATACAGCATAGATGTAAATATTGCTTGGATATGTGGACTATTGTCCTTGAAATGCTCCTTTAAATATGATACCATTAGTTCGGATAAAGCGAAATAATGAAATGGAGGCTCTGACATGATCGTATTAGACCTTGAGTTAAAGGGAATTTATGGATTCAATGATTTTCATATAAATTTCAGTTATCCCAAAAAGATTGTCAATTCGATTATCGATCAGGAATATCTGAAAGGAAGAGAGCGGTTTCGCTATAAGAAGGCTGTAATTCTTATGGGTGCAAATGCTACAGGAAAGACCAGCCTTGGAAAGGCTTTGCTTCGTATTTTCGGGTATATGACTGATGGAAATCCAACACCGCTGTATGATATGGTTGCAGGCGATAAGGGATACTTCAGTATTGATTTTGTAAATGGTGATTACCGCCTGCAGCGGTTGTCAGCTCAGATTGATGCTTCTAATCAGGAGATTGACATTCAGTATCAGACCGCAGACATTGATACGATGGATTCGTATGAAAAATGTGTAAAGAAGCTGAAAAATCAAACGATAGAGGCAACCAGAACCGCTACAGCACTTAAGAAGCTGGTAGGTGCTGTTCGATATCGTTTTGCATATCCTGAAATAGAAAAATCTTTGAAACTTACAGGTGCAAATAAAAGCATTTTGTTGAAGACACTGCGTGCTGTTATTGGAACGCTTGATCCTACATTGCAGGACGTTAGTTTATCAAAAGATTTGAAGGATACCTTTATTATTCGGCGCGGTGGAACGGAAATCATCATTCAGGAAGGTAAACTGCTGAATCGGGAGATACTGTCCAGTGGTACAGCAGAAGGAATAGATGTCGCAATGTTCCTTGCTGCAATGGCGACAAAAGAAAGCAGTTTCTATTATTGTGATGAACATTTTTCTTATATTCAGAGCGATATTGAAAAACGGATTTTCGGTATTATGCTGGATCGTATCGGAGACGATGAACAGTTGATTTTTACAACGCATAATACAGATATGCTGGATTTGAACCTGCCGAAACATAGTTATGTGTTTTTGCGTAAGCATCTGGAGGAAGATGTATATCAGGTTTCTGCTGTTTCTGCATCGGATGTACTGAAACGAAATACAGACTCTTTACGCTGTGCGGTCGAGAATGATGTGTTTGCCTCGCTTCCGCAGGATTCCCTTTTGGACGAGTTGGAAATGGGGTGGGAAGATGAACAATAAGTGCATCTATTATGTAGAAGGCCCCTGTGAACAACAACTGATTGCAGCCTTAAAAGAAGCACCGGAAAGATTGATTCCGGGGAAGATAAAGGTCTTCAATGTGGTGCAGAATTTGATTCCTAAGTCACAGATGTTGTCTATTCAGGCGGGAACGACTGTCGTTTTGGTATTTGATACTGATGTGCCACAGGCATCAAACCTAAAAAAGAACTTGGAACTTCTCACCCAGTATTGCGGAAAGCTGAAGATCATTTTTCTTCCACAAGTTCTGAATTTGGAGGATGAGTTGGTTCGGTGTACAGATGTGAGAACTGCGATGGAACTGACCAAAAGTGGAAGCGTTAAAAATTTCAAGACGGACTTTTGTAAGATGAAAACAAAAGATTGTCGTTCCATGCTTGAGCGTCATAAGCTGGAATATGCACGATTATGGATGACCAAAACGCCTGAAGCATTTAGTTTTGTGGAGAATAATAGTTCTCAAATTAAAACATTATAATCTATGATGCCTCGTTGGGAAACCAACGGGGTATTTTTTTGCCCCAATCCGGCTGTATAGAACACTGAATAGTCAAGACAAACCGCAGGTAGTCCTGCAAGGACAACCAAAGTGCGCCTACGAGGCCAACGCGAAATTGGAGGAATCTTGTTAAACTTACTTTGTAAGGACGAAAGTCCGGATGTCCCTTGAAAACTGAATACTCATTCTTCAGGTACATTCCTGTTTGGTCGAGCCTTCGACTGCACGCCATGAAGCCCATCGGGGCGATAGCGGTTTCGCAGAAGCAAATGCCGGATTGCAACCGGCGGCGGTGTTAAAGCCAGACAGGGACAATGATACTTCCGTAATTCGCGGTCCGGCCATAAGGAAGGCGGGATGGTTAAATTCCAATGGAGCAGTGAAGCACACTGCCGCCTGTGAGAAATCCTACATCTCTGGGGTGATAAGAAAAAGTACAGAGAAACCATATTTTCAGAAAGCACTGCTGGGTGCTGTATCAGCATGATACCTGGCAGGCTTTATCCATATCAGTGTATGGAGATTGGAGACAACAGCAAATGAAAGAAAACTGGGTTTATCGGCGAGGTGATTTATATCTCGCCAATCTCGATGTTCCGGTTGGATCAAAGCAGGGCGGTGTTCGTCCTGTTGTGGTTCTTCAGAATGATGTCGGCAATTATTATGCGCCGACGATCACGATTGCTCCGCTGACATCGAAGATTGAGAAGAAGCGAAAGCAGCCAACGCATTTCTTTCTTCGTAAAGCAAAGGGACTGGCAAAACCTTCTATGGTATTGGCAGAGCAGCTCGACACCTGCGACAAGATATGCGTGATTCGCTATCTTGGGCGGGTAAGTAAGGGGCAGATGCGTGGGATTGACGAAGCTGTAAGGATTCAGCTGGTTATTACATTCCGGAACAGGCAGAGAAAAAAAGACAGGGCAAATGCCGAATGGATGGCGAAGAAGGCGATGGATAAACTGATTACAAGGAAAGAAGCAGCCAGTATACTGGGAATCAGCGTGAAAACACTGGATGCTGCAAGAACAGACGGTTTGATCTCCTATGTTCAGTATGTGGAAAACGGCTGCGTTTATTTCACAGAAGTGGGGATTCAGGAGTACATTGCAAAATGTACGCACCGTGCAAAACCGATGGAACGTGCTGCGACATATCGCAAACCTCGAAGCTTTCGGCGGTGAAAATCGACATCGTTGAGTATGGACGATGAATCCGCAATAATGAAAGCATCAACAGGATTGGAGGTAATGATATGGCGGCAAGAAGAATGATGCTTCCCGATTATGGTACAGTGAGTATGAAGGGAACGCAGTATTATCGAACCCGTGTAACAGATCAGCAGGGGCGGCGGGTTTCCTTATATGCAAGAACGAGAGAGGAACTGTATCAGAAGGAACAGGAAGGAATCCAGCAGATTGAGAACAAGACGTATCGCCGGAGCACACCCACGGTGGAAGAGTATTGCGAGAAATGGCTGCTGATGCAGTCGGCACAGATCAGGATGACAACGCTGATTGACTATACATCGAAGGTGAAGAACTACATCATCAAGCCCTTGGGCGATATGCATATGAGAGATGTAACAGCAGATGACATTCGCCTGGCACTGCTGGTGGCATCGAAAAAGTCGGCATCCGTGTACAAATCCGTGAATGTTATATATAAGTGTATTTTCACGGCAGCAATGGAGAGCAAGATCATTGATGAGAATCCGACCATCTATCTGAAGAAGAATGTGGGAGGAATTCCCCAGAAGGACCGCCTCCCGCTTACGGATGAGCAGGTGGATAAGCTGTTGGATGCCATTTACGGCTTGCCGCCGTATGTGTTTGTGATGCTGGGGCTGTACGCAGGATTGCGGAGGGAAGAAATCCTCGGACTTCAATGGGATTCGGTGTATCTTGATTGCGAGGCTCCGTACCTTACCGTTCGGAGAGCCTGGCATACGGAGTATAATCGTCCGGTGATTCTGACAGAGCTGAAAACAAAGGCAGCGCATCGGAATGTCCCTCTGCCGGACAATCTTCTGGAATGTCTGAAAGAGGCGAAGAAGACATCGACATCGGATTATGTGGTTGCAAACCGGGATGGAGACCCTTTGTCCTATACGCAGTTCAAGAGATTATGGCAGTATATCGTAACCCGTACTACCAAGGAACGCTGCTATTACCGCTATGAAGATGGCAAGAGGGTAAAGCATACGGTGAAGCCGGTTCTGGGGAAAAAGGCAGCACACAATGGAAATGTGGTTTACAGTCTGGACTTTGAGGTGACTCCGCATCAGCTGCGGCACACCTACATTACGAATCTGATTCATGCTTCGGTTGATCCGAAGACGGTTCAGTATCTTGCCGGTCATGAAAGCAGCAAGATCACCATGGATATTTACGCCAAGGTGAAATATAATCGCCCGGAGCAGCTCGCAGGAGTGCTGGAAGATGCTTTTGCATCGTGGGATTAAGAGTAAATCAGAAAAAACTTAGGGCAGGGATGGTCAAAAATCCCTGCCCTTTTTACATACATTCGACATCCTTGAAGGAAGTGCTGTACGCCATGATAATAAAAGTGACAACACGCAATGTATGAAGATAGATAGGAGGAGAACACATGGCTAAAGGAAAAAAGCGTCCGGTTGAACTTCCGGAATACGGAACAGTGATGATGAAAGGGGTACAGTATTACCGTACCCGGATTACAGATGCAGACGGAAAGAGAGTGGCAATTTATGGGCTGACACGCGAAGAATTGTATAACCGGGTGGAAGATGCCCAGAAGAAAATCGCGGAAGTGGTTTTCCATAGAGAGAATCCGACTGTGGAAGAGTACTGCGAAAAATGGCTGCTGATGCGGTCTGGAACGGTAAGAGCCAATACATTGGAGGGATACACGCGGATGGTGAATCGGTACATCGTGGGGCCGATTGGACAGATGTATATGGACGAGGTGACCACAGATGACCTGCGGCTGCTGATGGTTCCATTATCAAAAGGTTCTTCCGGAATGTATGGTCAGCTCAATATGCTGATTAAGAACATTTTTAATTCGGCAGAAGAGAGCAAGGTGATCAAAGAAAATCCGTCCAAAACGATTTGCGCAAGAGGCGGAAAGCCTGCGAAACGGCGCGAGGCTTTGACGGATGAACAGACTACCATTTTGCTGGATAGCATTCGTGAGCTTCCGCCGTATGTCTTCGTGATGATCGGCTTGTACGCGGGATTGCGTAGAGAAGAGATTCTTGGATTGAAATGGGACTGCGTATTCCTGGATGAAAAAACGCCGTACATTTCGGTAAGGCGTGCATGGCATGTGGAAGGCGGCGCGCCGGTAGTCAACACGCTTTTGAAGACACCGGCAGCAAAGCGAGATGTTCCGATTCCCAAATGCCTAGTAGCCTGTCTCAAGGAAGAAAGGGAAAAATCAGAATCGGAATATGTGATCTCGAATTCGAGGGGAACTGTTTTGACTGAAACACAGTTTGTGAGGGTCTGGAAGTACATAACAGTCCGTTCTACCGCAGAACGCTGTTATTACACCTATGTAAATGGACAGTCCATCAAGCATAGAATAAAGCCAAGGCTTGGTGAGCATCAGCCGAACAATCCCAAGCTGGTGTATACGATGGACTTCAAGGTGACTCCGCACATGCTGCGGCACACCTACATCACCAATCTGATTTACAAAGGTGTTGATCCTAAGACGGTGCAGTATCTGGCAGGCCATGAGAACAGCAAAACGACTATGGACATCTATGCGAAAGTCAAGTATAATAAACCTGAGAAATTAAGCGGCGTTGTGAATGCTGCATTCGGGCTGCGTTAAATTGCACCAAAAATTCCTCGATTTCGTGGGTTTACCTATGGGTTTACTAAGAGAGGGAAGCCCGAAAACCCGCATGAATACTGGACTTTTTGGATCAAGGATAGGTGAGTACGGTTTTGAAGGCAGCTCGCCGCGCACCGCAGTTCTCCAAGAGATAATTACTCACAATCAAAAAAGCCTGTATTCAAGCGGTTTTTCGCCTGTTTACAGGCTTTTTCTTATGTTCAAAATGGCGAAAAATCAACAGAAAATCAACAGGGGGTAAAAAATCACCATCATAGAGGGTAAACAAGCGTATTTATCTATTTGCCCCGGCTCTTTGTTGAGATAAAAGCAAATATATGATTCTATCCGTTTTTACTGTCTTTTTTGCCTGTACGCTCAACAAGTAGACAGATAGACGAATAGACAATAAAGACAACCCTATCCAGAAAAGACATTTTAGACACAAAAGACAAATAAGACAATAAAGACAGTTAGACAGTAAAACATTGCAAGAAAAATTCTTTTTTCGTGTAAAGGACGGTCAAAAGTTCTACTCTCAAGGCTCTACAATGCCCTCTATCGGCTTTATACTATCAGCCGATACACGAATATAGCACTAACCATTATAAACGCCTGTAAATCCCTGTTGAGCCTGCGGTAGACAGATAGTAACAACTCTATCGTGAGCAAAAGAAAACCACCCGGACGAATCCGGGCGGCTCAATATAGACGGTATCAGCATTTTGCAACTTTCCTATCAGCGAAAGCACAATACAGCGTTTCGGCTATCTCCGTTGCCATCTTTGCAACCTCCACCACGTCCGGCAATGTTTCGGTATTGTCCGGGTCAATTCCTGCGATAACGATCAAAAGGCTCTTGAGTTTCAAGGCTTCAGCTTCATAATTCACAATGTTTTCTTTCATGGTGTTTTCCTCCTGTTATGCCTGTTTTTTGTTGGTGTAAAGGGCTTCGGCTAATACCTGATTGGCTCGCTTTTGGGCTTCTTCATTTGCATGGGTGTAAACATTCAGCGTTATGGACGGTTCAGCGTGTCCCAGTTTTTCGCTTATACTCACAATGTCCGCCCCGTTGGCTATACTAAGTGTTGCCATCGTATGGCGGAGGGCGTGGGGGTGAATACCTGGCAAATTGTACTTTTCTCCGAATCGCTCTAAATATGCTGTTGGAGCTTGTGGGTTCATCATTTTGCCGTTATCCTGTGTAAAACAAAACCCATTTAACGGTATGCCTTGCCCGAAATGCAAAAGTGCCTGTTGCCTTTTCCATTCAGCCAACACTGCCAACACCGGGGGATTCAAATAGATCACTCTGTTTTTGCGGTTCTTTGGTGTGCTGATATAAGTACCTTTCCCGGCTGTATATTGAGCATTGCAGCAAATGTTGACTTTCCCCGTCTTAAAATCAATTTCAGACCATTTCAAGCCCACAATTTCACCACGGCGGCAACCGCTGTCTATTGCGAACATTACCAACGCTTTCCACTTTAGCGGCTCTTTGTCTAAGCACTCATAAATATACTGTACTTGCTCCTCATTATATACAACCGCTTCCTTTGGTGTTTCGTCCTTTCGGGGCTTTGGGCGTTTCATGTTCTGCATAGGGCTAACCGCTATTATTTGATTTTCAACGGCATTTTCAAAAAGTGCGTGTAAAACAATATAGTGTTTCAATATCGTTTTGTGTGCAAGGGGCTTGCCGTTAAAATCGTTCTTTCCGCTTGCTTGCAGCTCTGTGATATACTCCTTTACAGCTAAAAACTCTATATCCTCCAACTTCATATCACCAAATACAACGGCGGCTTTTCGTAGTACAATACGGTAATTTTCCAATGTGCCGGGGGCGTATGAGGTGGATTTTTCTTTGACGAAATGGGACACATAAGCGTTAAATGTGGGCTTTCGTTGCTGTTCTGCCTTTTCTCGCTTTTCCTGTTCTATGCGGTCAAGTTCCTGTTGCTTTTGCTGTTCTTTCGTGAGAACTTCTCCACGCTTGCAAGCGGTTTCAAATTCGCCCATAAAGCGAATCAGATCACGCTCAACGGCTTTCTTGCTCCAACCCTCCGGGGGCGTGTATGTGGTGGTAAATGGGGTTAATTGCTTGCCTGTGAGCCTGTCACGCCCTCGCGACACTTTCACTTGATAACTGACAATCTGCCCGGCTTTGTTTTTTCTCGCTGTATATGATGCCATTGTGTCAACCTCTTTCTTTCCGATTCTGGGTATTAGAATTTCGTTTATGATTATATGATACACTATTCAGATTAGACCGTCAAGGCCTTTTTATAACGTTATCTATTATTGATATTTCGCTTATATTGACATTAATAATCAAATGCGTTATGCTACATCGAAGATACTATATAGGAGAGGAGGAGAAAAATGTCTGTTTCATCTAAAGTAAAGGCGGTTCTGTCGCTGTCGAGTAAAGAACATTCCGGGCTTGCTTCGCATTTGGGTATCAGCACACAGGCGTTAAGCAACAAATTTTATCGTGATAGTTTTTCGGCGGCCGATCTTATTAAAGTCGCTGAATATTGCGGCACGGCTTTATGCTTTCTATCTGCTGATGGGAACAAAGTCGTTATTGATAGCAACGACCTAAAAGTTGTAAAGGGGGTAGACAAATGAAAAAGTCGATAGTTGTTTTACTTTTAATGTCGTTGTTATTTTGTCTTGTCGGTTGCTCTGAAACGGAAAAGGCAAGTTCCACGGCAAGGGGAACAGTCGAGAACACCGCTAATGATGAAATGCTTGGTGAAACGATCAACGAGCTAATGCCCGAAATCACAGCAGATGCCAACCCATTTGTTGAAAAACTCATATCTTTTGGGTTCACAGAGGAGGAAGCGACAGAAAATGCCAAAATCCTCATACAATGTGGTATTCCTACTATCAGCGTTTGCGAACCCACAGACCCTAATGCAACCGTTGATGGTTTGGTGTCGTATCGTGGCAAGTTCGATGATGATAGGACAATATGGTTTACAGTCGAAAACCGCAAAATCTTTTATGTATCACTCAACGGAGAGGATTTATACGATGAAAGTAAAGGCGGCTATCTAAAAAACTTCAACGATGTTCATATACCTGAATCAAGCGTATCCGTAATGGTTGCCGATGAATTGCAAAACAAAACAGAATCCGTTTTAGACGGATATTTCACAAGCAGTCGATATTATGACGCTTGGGGCTTTGCTCGTGAGGACAACCAATATATGGTACAATGTCAAGCTACGGATGGTAGTATGCTCACATCTAACTGGTTAAATTGCCGTGTGTGGTATGAGCAACAGGACAATGGAGATTTTGTTGTAACAGGCGTACAAATCAACGGTAAACAATACAAGCTCAAATAGAGGTAAAGAATTACGCCCTCGCCCACATTCGGGCAGGGGCGTTTTCTTTGTTGCCTGTTAGTTGCTTACGGTTACTTTGCTCGCAGCGATTGAGATACTGTTCAAACCCTTTGCAACTCTCTGATCGATATAATCATAAGGCGTATCACCTGTATCGTCTTTTCCTATCAGCCCACATTTAAGGGCAAAATCCTTTTCAAGCTCTGTCAAACGAATACGCTTGACACGCATACCGTCGTTGCATTGATAGTAATACAAGCCCTCTGTGGTACTGAGAAATTGCTTATCAAACACAAATCGGATAAACTCTTTGTCTTTATCAGATAAATTTGCAATCCAATCCTTTGTAATGTCAAACCAATATTGTGAGCTTGCTTTTGATACCGTTTCATAGCGAACTGCCATTCTCAAATAGTGTTCTACCAGCTCGGTATAAAACCATCGTGTTTCAATGAGACCCATTTTCGTCCTCCTTCGATACATCAAGCGTGTAACGCTTACGAATTTCCTCAATGTCGTATTCGTTATCACCCAGAGGATTATGAACAACCGGGGCAATCTCCACTCTGTCAGCATGGTCAAAGTGATTTTTCAGCGTGAAAATTGTCTGGACTGCGTTTGCGTGGTTATACAAAGCTGCGTCCGTTAGAATATCAGCCATTAAATCCTTTACCATAGCAACGAAATCTGTGGTAGGGTGCCCAGGGTGAGCGATCAACCATTGATTGAGATTTTGCCGGGAACACCCCATAGCTCCACTCAAGCCCATTACAGAGGGAAAACAGGAAGCAAGCTCACAGGATTCAAGATACATAAAAGCTCGTTCTTTGACTTGCTCTGTGTTCGACAGATTGACTTTCGGGGCATTGATAGCTTCTTTCAATGCGGTTGCCTTGTTTCTGATAGACAGGCTTATTTCCTCGTTTTTGTGTTCGTCAGCCAAAGCCTTATAAACCTTTGACTTTGAACCGTTTTTGTGCTTGTCCTCGGTCAATGCGTCTGCCATTGACCTTACCGTTAATGAATTTTTCATTTATTCCTCGTCCTTTCCTAAAAGTGCGTCAAGGTCAATCGGGCTTTGCTTTCGGAGGGAAATACCTCTAGTTTGCTTACCGCCCTTTTCCTTGCGTTCGTCTAAAAACACAAAATCGCTTTCGGCTTTCTTAACATCGAACCCCACAGTAATTTTGTCTCTTGTGTGCAATTCCCTTGACATACGCTTAAAAGCGGAAACCCAACCTTTACCGTTGTTATAGGGGGATTGACCTAACAAACGCTCTGCAATCTCTGTCAATGTGTTATAGCCAATGCAGCCAATAGAGGTATTTTCCTCCATAAGCTGCCTGGCGATCCTCACAACAGGCTCATCCTCATACGGAATACCGCTTGCCGCTCTTGCGCTTGCTGTGTCAAGGTCATTTGCGGTTAGCTGTGTGTATTCGCCAATGGTTACACCGCCCATGTCTCCGATTGTGTAGGTGAAAGAATCGCCCATGCGAGCATTTGAGCTTTTTATATGGCAAACAACCACTTGATTGTTGTTGGAGGGGCTTCTGCCAATCTGCACGACGCTTCGTGCCGCTCCGGGAATGTCTACGCTTCCTAATGCTCGCAAAACATTTGATTTCCCTTCTTTGGCTTTTGCCATGTGTGCCAATAGAACGATAGCACAGCCGTTTTCTTTGGCTACTTGAGCAAGATATGCCAAAATGGGGCGTGTCTGATTGCTCATATTAGTATTGATTTCTGCACCGAAAAATGATTGTATCGGGTCGAAAACAACTAATTTCGCCTGTGTTTGCTGAATAGCGTCTTGTAATCCCTCGTGGAAAAAGGTGACATCGTAAGCTTCTTCGATAAAAAAGCACTTTGTAATATCACCTCCGGACGCTTCAATTCGTCCTCGGAGGGTGCTTTCATCGTCCTCAACGGATAAAATTAGCACATTACCTTGAGCAACCGACTTGTCAAGCAGCCGCCCACCTCTAGAAGTGAGTGCCGCCATTTTGCAAAGAAAAGCAGTTTTACCACAGCCGGGGTCTCCTTGTACCAATGTTAATTTTCCGATAGGAAAATAGGGCTTGCAAAGCCATTCCGGCGGTTCATACGGCACATCGGAAAAGCTCTTGATTTTCAGCTTCTTTTCTTGTTCCATTCCTCTTTCCCCCTTTTACAGACTAATCTGGCTATGGCTCGATTGTTCGTCAAGTTCTGCGAGCAGTCGGGGAACATTTACAAGCACTTTCGACCCTGTACGGATATGGGGCAGAGTGCCATTTTTTAACGCTTGTCTTAAATACCATTCTGACAACCCGGTTGTCTTTACTGCCTGTTTAATTGGTTGGAAAACAGGCTGATCCATGTTAATCGCTTCTGTCTTCATTTGCTCGCACCCCCTCTTTTTTCTGCCTTTTTCTTGGCATAATACTTTTGATTAGACCTTCGTATGCTTTCTTTGTTTTTTCGTCTCCACTCGGCTTTTGCGGCTCGGCGTTCCATCAAAACTTTCTGTCTAATCTCTTTTTCAAATTCCTCTTTTTCCTTTTCCGTCATACTCACGCGGCGCTTGCTCCTTTCTTAAAATTTAGCAACAAAAAAGCACTAACCGACAAACCCAAAATAGGTTTAATCGGTTAGTGCATACATACGTTCGCTAATATGAACACCTAACTCACAATGGCTATCAATCAAACAATGAGATTCATACAGATTCAATCTTGAGATTAGTTTTCAACTGTATGACACGCGATTTCCAACTACATTCAGTTTTTACAACACTGCTTGTCACCATGCGTATTCAGTTAATGCAACTCTTGTTTGCAATTATAGTATAGCACACAGAGAACCCTCTATCAAGAGAAATGTCGAAATTATTTACAATATATAGTGCTAAGAACTTATTATTCTTATTATAAATCACTATATGTTGTGCTTTGTATCTTTTACGTCTTTACTGTCTTTTGCGTCTTTACTGTCTTTTGCGTCTTTACTGTCTTTTGCGTCTGCTCTGTCTATTCACGGGGGTATTGTCTTTATTGTCTTTGCGTCTATTCGTCTTTGGCTCTGTCCTGTTGGGGTGTCCGATGAAAGAGACAGAAAAGACAGTAAATACGGTTAGAAAACCCTTTTCTTTTTTTCGGGGTATTCAAGCCCCTTACCCCTTTTGAAAAAGCAGCGGTATATCCCCCTCCGGGGTGCTGTTTTAGCTCGTGTTGCTTTGTTCTGTGCTGAACCGAAAAAATCAACAGGAAATCAATGCACCTATTCAGAATGATATGAAACAACCCATTGGGTAGGTGCAACAACTTACACTAACCAACGAAATAGGGAACAAATTGACAATGTTGATTATACAGGGCTTTAATACACCAATCTACACCAACCCACACAACGAAAAAAGACAGCACAACAAAGACGTTTGAAATCTCCAAGAGATAATCGACAACTTCAAAATGCTAAAAGAGCCCGGGAATGCGCTGTTTTCCGGGCTTTTTCTATACCTAAAATTCTGCCTAGACTGTTCGGTTTTGATGGAATTTGAACGGAAATTTATGGGTTTTAAATTACTGGTGGACAATAGGAGCAGATGAAGTCCAAGTTTGTCATCGACGGACGAACACATACCTGACTGATTTACATAG
>ERZ773031.169-NODE-169-length-35297-cov-14.198910_pt1 | contig 35297 bp, 28 predicted proteins | sample MGYA00511666_ERZ773031 | MGnify/ENA primary metagenome ERZ773031 (study PRJEB29015, sample SAMEA2738135) | human oral metagenome | biome: human oral; feature: human-associated habitat; material: saliva | place: China | collected 2250 ...
GGTACGCGAGCTGGGTTCAGAACGTCGTGAGACAGTTCGGTTTATATCCGGCATGATCGTTAGGAATTTTGAGGAGATCTACCCTTAGTACGAGAGGACCGGGGCGGACGAATCTCTAGTGTATCGGTTGTGACCACCTGTTGCATCGCCGAGTAGCTATGTTCGGAAGAGATAAGCGCTGAAAGCATATTAAGCGCGAAGCCCACTCCAAGATTAGAATTCCCTATGAGATCCCAGAGAGAAGATCTGGTTGATAGGCGCAAGATGGAAGTACCGCAAGGTATGGAGTCGAAGCGTACTAATAGATCCATCGCCTTTTTATGTTCAAACTATCAGGGTTTATTTAAAATAGACGCAGATAGTTTGATAGACTTAACTAGTAATCGGTGCTCGATCAGAACACCGCAAGTTTATTAATTCATCACACCTAATGGACATCAATCAGCGCACATTGAATATTTCAATAAGCGAAATTGGTGCCCATAGCACTGAGGAAATACCTGTTCCCATTCCGAACACAGAAGTCAAGCTCAGCGGCGGCGAGAATACTGCAACAGCGGGAAGGTAGCAAGGTGCCAAATTATGCGGAATAACCACCCCAACGGGTGGTTTTCTGTTGTCTAAACATATAATTATGAGTTAATAATATCTATAAGAGTATAATCACAAAATAATTAAGCAGATAATATTAAATCTGTCATAATTAATTCTGTATTAATTAGTTCTGTAATAACTTTGCTAGCTTAGCGCGCAACCCAGCTGGCTCATCTGTACCCGCAAGTGTATCAATCGCAACGCGAAGTAAACCAAATGCGGTAATGAAAGAATAATCAAGGTCTTCAGTGGTTGCATTCTCGATACCTGGGATATCAACATCGTCGAGTAGATGCACGAGTGGGCGACGAGAAAAAGGTAGATCCGTGTACCAATCAGAGGTAGCTAGTGCCTCCTGTAACGAAGCTAGTCCAGCACCACCGCCACAGAGTAGAATTCTGGTAGGAAGGGCTTCCACTAGTGGGAAATCCTCGAGAGCTACCGCAACTCCACCTAGCCATACCTCAACATTATCAGAAATCGCCGTATTGATTTTCTTGGCCCGCTCTGGTGTCGCTAAAATTTGCTGGATCTCATTCTTTTTCTCAGCCTCCGCCACTGTTTCCTCCTTATGCTTCAGTGTCAACTGGTCCAGTGATACTCCACCAAGCTGTAGTTTTATAGCTTCGGCAGTATCATAATCTAGTCCAGTGCGTGTCGCAATCTGATGGGTAAAACTACGTCCGCCAATTCCAAACATCTTCGTTCCTTCGACGCCACCATCATCAACTACTGCAATGTCAGTTGTCCCGCCACCGATATCCATCACAATGGCAGAAAAATTCGACTCGAGTTCATTGCCAAGACAAGCGCGACAAACCGCAAACGGTTCTACTGCCACCGCTAATAAATCAAGATTTAGCTCTGCACAAACCTTCTCGATCGCCGAAATATGCACAAGCGGTGCAAAAGCCGTATAAAACTGGATCATCAAATCTGATCCCTTGAATCCAATCGGATTCGACACTTTATATCCATCAATCGACAGGGAAACAATTGCAGAATTAATTAGGCGCACCTCAACTTCAGGGTTATCGGTCTCAAGTGCAATTTCTTGCTTAGCCTGCTCGCCAGCCTTATCTTGTACCCGCTGAATAATCAGCTGCATTTCTTGGTCTGAAATTGGCTTATTACTATCCTTGCGACGATACCTCACGGTTCGCGTATTACCTTTAATTAGTTCGCCAGCAATCCCCACTACGCAAGTCTTCGAAATCACGCCAGCCATCCCCTCAGCATTAGAAAGCGCCTTCTCGCAAGTCGAAACTACCGCCGGAATATCAGCAATCGCACCAGCATACATATTGCCCATATTCTGATGTTCTTTACCAACCCCGATCACAATCAGATTGTCATCCTCGGTTCGCTCAGCAATCACTGCCTTCACAAACTCCGTACCAATATCAAGCGCCAAAATCACGTTCTCAGGTTTAATTTTGCGCGGTTTTTCGTTTTCTAAATTAATCTCGGACATATTGTATAAGCTTATTTGTAACTATTATATCACAGACTTTTCCCATAAGGCTGTTGCTATTTTATTTATAGCTTGCTATAATATAAACATACTTGATACTTGAATCATCCGGCCGAAAGGTCGGATATTTTAGACTCAACTCAAGCTTTAGTTTAAAAATAAAATTTCATAGAAAGGAAATATGGAAGGTTTAGACCTAAAACAAATGTCCTCAATGGTTAAGGTGATCGCTGAGGAAAAAGGACTTCCAGAAGAGTCCGTCCTTAATATTATTGAAACTGCCATTGCTGCTGCCTGGCGCAAAGAGAACGGCGATAAAGACATGAATGTCCGCGCCGTACTGAATCTTGACAACGGTGAAGCCGAGGTTTTTGTTGCTAAAGAAGTGATCGAAGATGGTTTGGCCTATAATCCAGCCACAGAAATTCCAGCCGACCTCGCCGGCGGTAAGGAAATCGGTGAGATTGTTGAGGAATCCCATAAGGTAACTTCCTTTGGTCGTGTTGCATCAATGACCGCCAAACAGGTGATTGTTCAGCGTCTTCGTGAGGCAGAGCACGAGGCAATTCTCACTGTTTACGAAGATAAAATCAATACCATCGTTAATGGTACTATCGCTCGTGTTGAGCCAAAACTAGTTCGTGTTGACCTCGGCAAAGCCACTGGTATCATGTTAAAACAAGACCAAATTGAGGGTGAATTTTATAAAGTTGGTTCACGCATTAAGGTTTTGATTAAGGCAATTGAGCGCAATGAACGTGGTGCTGATCTCTTGGTTTCTCGTGGTTCTGCAGAATTTATTAAGCAGCTCTTTGTCCAGGAGGTCCCTGAAATTGAAAATGGCACTGTTGAAATCCATGCTATTGCTCGCGAAGCTGGTCGCCGCACTAAAATCGCTGTTTCATCTACTGTGCCAGGTGTTGACCCAGTTGGTACCTTTGTTGGTGGTCGTGGTATCCGTGTTCAGGCCGTCATGAATGAAATTGGTGACCGTGAGAAAATCGATATCGTCAACTGGAGCGATAATATGTCTGAATATATTCGCGAAGCCTTGAGCCCTGCCGAAATTGTAAGGGTTGAACTTGAAGAAAAGCGCGCTAAGGTCTATGTTACCGAGGACCAGCAATCTGTTGCTATCGGTCGTCAGGGACAAAACGTCCGTCTTGCTTCCAAGCTTACTGGCATTGAGCTTGACATTGAACTCGCTGAAGCTCCAAAGAAGAAAAAGCGTGGCAACGCCGAGGATTCACTTCTTTCTGCTCTTGAAGATAACTCTGAAGACGAAGCCTAGTTCTCATTACAAAAAATAGACCTCCAAGAGGTCTATTTTTAATGTTGCTAAATTAGTTTTTGAACTTTCTCAAATTTTCCACGTTCTAGCTTTCCTAATTTGTAATGGCCAAATTCAATACGGTCAAGGTCGGTTACTTCATATCCTAGCGCCGCAAATGTTCGGCGAATCTGTCGATTTCTCCCCTCGCTCATCTCGACTTGCAAACGTTTTCCAGAAATCTCGCCATTTTTATCAGCTAATTTTGTAATAAAAAGCTTACTTAGACCATCCGGCAAAGTAATTCCAATATCTGAAATCATCTGCTGATGTAGGGGCGTGAGTGGTTTATCTAGTTCCACAATATAAGTTTTAATTTTGAAAAATTTTGGATGCGTCATCCGGAAGGCGAAGTCGCCATCGTCGGTCAGAAGTATCAGTCCAGAACTTTCCTTATCTAATCTCCCCACGGTCTTTAAGGTTTGTAGATTCTTTGGCAAGAGTTCATATAGTGTAGGCGTATCTCCCTGGCGCCTCCTTGAAGAGACATACCCGCGAGGTTTATTTAAAATCAAGTATGTATAGTTATGTGAAAAAGCCACATTCTTTTTGTCGATCAACACTTTCGTATTGTCATCGATTTGCATACCAAATTCCGCAATCTTACCGTCCACGGTTACGCGGCCACTAGCAATTAAATCGTCGGCCTCACGTCGCGATATTCCAATTCTCTCTGCTAAAAACTTATTTAAACGCATATTATAAATATATCATATATGAGATATTCTAAACTGTTCCCATACCGCCTAAAATTTGATCCATTTGGTCTTTAATATTCATACCGGAATCGTCTGTAACGGAATTTATTGAGAATGAGTCATTAGTAAGATTTGATCCTATAATTTGACTAGTCTGAATCGGCTGGGCTGGCTGCACAGGCTGAGCTGGCTGCATAGGCTGAACAGTTTCAGCTGGCTGTATATTTTGCATATCCTGAACCGTCTGGGCCGCCTGCATAGTCTGTTCGGCTTGAACTGCTTGAACTGGCTGGACTGGCTGAACGGTTTGAATTTGCTGAACTGGTTGGGTAGATTGGACAGGTTGAATCGGCTGTGTCTCAGTAGTACTTTGGTTCATTGTCATTGCAGTACCAGGTTGAATAAAATCAGCTTGATTTACAGCGGTGTTCTCTGGTTTAGCATCCAATACCTCATGTACAGCATTAACCACATCTTCAATGCCAACTTGTGACTTTACAAGAAAACGGTCAGCACCGAGAGCTTCTCCACGCTCTCTTTGATCCTCAGAGGAGAGCGCGGTCATCATAATCACCTTAATGTCTTTAGTTTCAGGAGTAGACCTCAAAATGTCCAACATATCAAAACCAGAAATCTTTGGCATCATAACATCAGAAATAATCAAATCCGGTTTTTCCTTAACCGCAAGCGCTAGCGCCTGTTCACCATCGCCAGCCGGTACGATCTCATAACCCTCGGCCGTCAAGCGAATTCCATAAATTTCTCTTAAACTCTGGTCGTCCTCGACGAGTAATATTTTTGCCATATCATTCCTTTTAATTATTTAATGGTGGTACTTGATTAAAATTATTAACGCTTGGGGGTGTTGTCTGATTTAAGTTTTGCGGAGTCTGTGGAGCTACTGGCTGACTATTAATCATTGGCTGGGAATTGATATTCTGTTGAGTGCTATTTACTGGTTGCTGGGCTGGAGTTGCGATAAATTGTTGCTCTGAGTTGGTAACTGGTTGTTGCGTCATTGTTGCAAGTGGTTGTTGCGTCATTATTGTAACTGGTTGCTGCGTCGTTGTCACAAGCGGTCGCTGTGTCGTAATCGGTTGTTGCGTTGCTATTACGTTAGGCTGCACTGTCGGCATTGCAATAGGCTGCTGAGTCGGTGTTGTGACGGACTGTTGAGCTGGTTCGATAGCTGGCGACTCTGCTCTAGAATTTGCTGGCGCTGCAGGCGCTTCGGATACTGCAGGTGTTACGGTTGCAGTAGGCATTGAGGGCGCGGCGGATGCTGCAGGTGTGGCGGATACTACTGGTGTTGCAGTAGTCACAGGTGCGGCGGATACTACAGGCGCGACCGTTGCCGTAAATGTATTAGGAGTTACTGGCACCACAGGATTCACGGGTGCGTCAACCGTCCCAGAGGTATTAGTCGTAGTAGGCGCGACCGGTGTATCAGCTGGACTGGCCGCGATAGGGTTCTGTGGTGCTTGAGTTTCAGCTTGTGGCACAGTTGGGGTTGCTTGTTTTTGTGTACTCATCGCCTCAATGTTTGAAGCGATTTGTTTACGCCTCTGATATTCCTCTGCGGTAATGCGAGGGAACGATAGATAGAAAGTTGATCCTTCACCAAACGAACTCTCCGCCCAAACTTTTCCGCCCATAGCTTCAACGCGCTGTTTTACCAGGTAAAGCCCCAGACCAGTCCCACCAACGGTACGTGTTTGTGAGTTATCTGCACGGTAAAACTTTTGAAATACATGCTTTAGATCATCAGGAGAGATTCCGATCCCAGTATCCGTCACGTTAATTAAAACGCGATCATCATCTCCACGTACATTTACCCAAATTCCACCACCCTCGGCAGTATATTTGATTGCATTTTCCACTAGATTGTTTACTGCCTCGCGCAAAAAATCAATATCCACACTGGCATAAACTTCCTGGTTTAAAAATCTACCGTTTCCGCTCGTACTGGTTCCGTTCGAGCCAAAAGTATAGTGAATCCCTTTTTCGCTCATTTGTGGCACTTGGCCATTGGCGATCGAGCGTACGGTAGAAGTCATCTCAACAGGTGAAAGTTGTACGCGAATTTTTTTATCATCCAGTTTTGTGACATCGAGCAGATCTTTAAATAGACGCCCAAGATGTTTTGAGGAAGTATGTGCTTCCTCGAGATATTTACGAGCGCGTTCATCGATGGTTGCAGTTTTTGGGTTAAGTGCGAGTCCCAAGTATCCCTCAATCGAGGCTACTGGGGTCCTCATTTCATGAGAAGCTGTAGAAATGAACTCAGTTTGTTCACCCTCCTCTTCTAGCTCACGCGAGATGTCTCTCAAGGTAATAATTCTTTCATTCTGCCCAGAATTTGTGCTCACAACACTAATTGCCACAGGTTTTCTTTGTTCAATTAAATTCACCAATACAAAATCGCGTGTGGAGTATTTTTCGCCGGAATTTATCGCCAAAAGTACTGGGTTTACGCTATCTTCAAGTTTCATTCCTTCGCCATTTTCGAGTCTCAAAAGCGACCTTATTTGAACATTCAAAATAGCTGAAGTATCATTTACGCCGAGCATTCGCATAGCTGCCGGGTTAGATAGCAGTACCACTCCCGAAGGATGTACAATGATCACGCCTTCCTCAATTGAATTTAAGACAAGATTAGCTAGTTCCGCCGTATTGCCATTGTTAGGCTCCGCTGGATTTCTTACCTCTTTTTTCTTTGCAAAGCTAAAAATACTCATCCTCTAAATTTTAACATAAAAGTTTTGTAATGTGGTAAAATCGGTGCATGAATAAGGACATCTACTACATTGAGCCAGAAGATGATATTACCGATATTATCAATCATCTTAAGGGTTCCAAGCAAAAAGTCGTCGCTCTCGTTCCGCCAAAAAAACTTAGCGTCTTACGTAGTGCGATTAATCTAAAGTTGATCGCCAAAACAGCCAAAAATCTTGATAAGGCCGTTGTAATTATTACATTAGATCCTGTCTTAATGAAACTTTCTGCTGCCTCTGGTCTGCCATTTTCAAAAAATCTACAATCACGACCGGTGTTGCCGAGTGAATATAAAGATTCTGCTGCCATTCATAAAACCGTGGCTGCCTCACAGGCAATTAGCGAGATGAGTGAAGATTCCTCTGATGTCCAGGAAGAATCCATTCAAGCTACCGAGTCTGCCTTAAATAATAAAAAGGAAAATATTCCTAAAGATTCGGCTGCAAAAGAAAATATTAAAAAACCAGCTACTTTAGGAAAAACTAATAATATTAGACAAACTCCATCTGATGCCGAAGCAGCTACCATGAACCTTGATGCAAACGAAGTAGAAGAAGAGTCTGATGGTGAAGAGAAAGCAGTCAAAAAGATCCCTAATTTTGATAAATTACGCAAATGGCTAGTTCTCGGTGTGGCGGGCTTAATTGTCTGTATTATAGGTGGCATATGGGCCTTTGTCTTTGCACCTGCCGCCAAAATTTCAGTCAAAATCAAGACCACGCCAGATAATTTCTCCGAAAATATCACCTTTGCAAGTGCTGCTGATCAGGCCTCAAACAAAGATGGCAAGATTCTACTCGAGACTGAAACTCTGGAAAAAGAAAGTTCTGTTGAATTTGACGCAACGGGTGAGCGAAATGATGGTAATAAAGCAACTGGCCGTCTCACTCTCACAGCAAACTTCAGTTTCTCTACCTCAAGCGCCACTCCAAGTGCACCAGATCGCATCACCGTCCCAATTGGTAGCGCATTCGCGAAGGGGAATCTCAATTATCTAACTGTAGTTACTACTGAATTTAGTTGGGATGGCTCCACAACCAGTTGCACCGTCCGCACTACAAACACTTGTCAAATCCGTAAAACCGTAGATGTTGTTGCCTTTGAAGGTGGTACTCGTTTTAATATCGATCCAATCGCCTCAGGCTGGCAGTCATCCGTTGAACATGTCGATGCTTTTAACTCTACTGCTTTCTCTGGTGGTACTGATAAGGTTGTCAAAATCGTCACCGCCGCCGATGTCGAGAAAGCCAAAGTAGCACTCTCGCAGCTTGATGAAGGAAAAGACGATCTATTTGCCAAAGTAAAAGATTCAGATTTGCGCATTGACGCAAGCTACAAGAAAACTCCAGGCGAAGCCACTTCTAGTCCAGCTATTGGCGAAGTTGCAAACGGTGGCAAAGCAAAATTAACTGCCAAGATAAAATACACTGTCAATATTTTGGATAAATCTGCTGTCGAAGAGTATATTAAAACCATCGTTAGTAGTCGACTCGGCAGTGACCAAAAAATCTATGAAATTAGTTCACTCTTCATCGAGCGTTTTCAAGAAAATAATGCCGCTTCAGCTAAGTTGAAGGCGGTCGTAAAGACTGGTCCAGAAGTTTCCGAAAAAACTGTACTCGATAAATCTCTTGGTAAGAAAATTGGTGAAGTTACCACCTTGATTAAGTCAATCAATGGCGTGAGTGAGGTTAAAGTTGACACCTCCTTCCCATGGGTTCGCAGTATCCCGGAGGATATTAATAAAGTTAGTGTTAATATTACAATAGAAGAAAATAACTAGGGGGATTATGAAAATTATTGGACTCGACGTAGGTACAGTGAGAATTGGTGTGGCGCGCGCTGATACCGCCACAAAAATTGCTATTCCGGATGGTTTTATTAATGTTAATGGACAGGAAATTTCCGAGATCCAGCGTAAACTCAGACTTTATAATTCAAATATTCTAGTCATGGGGATGCCGCGCAGCAATAACGGTAATCAAACTGCTCAATCTGAATTTGTTAAACAATTTGCAAGACAGGTGGCCGCTACCATTCCAGGTCTCAAAATCTATTTTCAAGACGAATCACTTACTTCTGTTGAAGCTGAGCGTCGTCTGAAGGCTCGCAAAAATAACTACCAAAAAGGCGAAATTGATGCCGAATCAGCGTCTATTATTCTGCAGGATTTTATTGAGCGAATGCAGGTGGCTTTAAACAATCAACAGTCGCTTTCTCCCGCCTCTTTGGGGGAAGCAAATAATAATTCAGATAACCAAAATCCTGCCTCGAATTTTGCCAAGGAGGAAGAAGTGGCTAGCTCAAAAAGTTCCAAAAAACAACCAAAAAAGAAGTCGTTTATGAAAAAAATAATAATCGCCCTGGTTATTTTATTGAGCATAGCTGGCCTTGGCGCTTTTGGTGCTTACACCTGGTATGAAAAACAATTAGCTGCTCCTAAAAACTTTAGTTGTAAGTTTAATTCGCCGGCCGCAGCTGCCACTAGTGAAGGTAGCGAAGAAAATCCCGACTGTCACTACCAAAAGTTTGAAATTAAGACCAATCAAACCATAGGCGATATTGCTGAAAATCTCAAAAAAGCTGGCTTAATCAGATCCGATTTTGCCTTCAAAACTTATTTAAAATTATCAAGTAAATCAGCCAAGATTAAGGCTGGCACCTACAGTCTTCGCGCCAATCTTTCCGCCAAGGAAATCGTGGAGCAGATGGAAAAAGGTGTCGCCTCAAGTGAAGTTTTTAATCTCACGGTTTTGCCTGGTGAAACCTTGAAGGAAATTAAGCAGAAGTTGATTAAACTTGGATATTTATCTGAGCAAATCGATACAGCTCTGCTTAAAAAATATGATAGTCCAGTTCTTAAGGGGCTTTATGATAATGAGGGCAAGCTAACTAATCCTGCACAACCAGCGAATGTTGCTCTCGAGGGGTATCTTTATGGCGAAACCTATCAGTTTTACAAAGGTGAAACCGTCGAACATATTTTTGAGACTATGATCAATCAATTAAACAGCGTAGTTGTCGCCAATCATATCGAAGAAAAGTTTCAAAAACGTGGCTTTTCGTTGCGTGAGGGGCTAATTTTGGCCTCGATTATTCAAAAAGAGGCTCATTCTGAGGATATGCCAGGTGTTTCGATGGTTTTTCAAAACCGCCTCAAGATTGGCATGACGCTTGGGTCTGACGTGACAGCCACCTATGCTGCTGACCTAGTTAACCCGAACCGCGACCGCAATGATCCGAACAATAATCTTCGCGTACTAGAAACGGATAATCTTTATAATACGAGAAAGCACACTGGACTTACTCCTGGCCCAATTTGTAGCCCCGGAATTACCGCAATTTTGGCCGTTGCAGAACCGGATGAAAATAAGAGGTCGATGCGCTATTTCTTGACAGGAGACGATGGAAAGATGTATTATAGTGTAACCGATACTGAGCACACACAGAAGATCCGCGACTACTGCCAGAAACTCTGTAGTGTAGGGCTCTAGGTGGATTATCGGCATATTATGACAGCAAGAAAAAACCACAAACGATCATTTATTAAGCGAAACCTCAAGGTTTTGCCATATCTATTCATCTTTCTCGCCGTGCTTGGCGTCGTTAATTATGGCTCAAAAAATAAGCACGTCGATGAAGCAACTAATAACCTCAATCTACAGTCGATTGCTAAGAAGGATTACGCCGTCTCAACCGACCAACTTTCTGAGTTCTATGTCGTATCCGAGCTAGCTAGTAACATGAGCCTAGCTTCCTCGGAAGTTGTAAACGTTAATTATAACTCCCTCACCACTTTGCGCGACTCCGGTCAGGTCTCTTCTGAGAAGATGGAGAAGCCAATTGCTCCACTTTCCACGAACTGTCTCAAAGTTGGTGCCATTTCTTATACGGTGCTAGAGGGAGAGACCATCGCCTCAATTGCTGCTAAATATGCTGCCTGTGGCGTAACCGACACAATGGTCCGCTGGTCAAATAACTTTAAAAATACCTATGAACCTAAGGCTGGTGATAAGATCTATCTCCCATCTCGTGCTGGATTTGTTTATAAAATCAAAAATAGCGACACGATTGAATCTGTGGCAGCCAAATATGGCTCAAAATCAGATGAAATTATTGCAGCAAATAACCTCGAATTAAATCAGAACCTGGTTGCTGGTGAATATATCCTCTTACCGGATGGCAATCTTCCGGAAGCCGAACGCCCGGATTATGTGGCACCTCGTTACACCAACTCTCAGTCTCAAAGCTATACTCAATCTGTTTATTATCGCACTTATTGGACCTCAGCAAACCAGATGCCATGGGGCTGGTGTACCTGGTATGCCTGGCAACGTCGTTACGAGCTCGGTGGTGGTTATGTGCTTCCAGGTGGTCTCGGCAACGCCAACACTTGGGATAATGCGCTCGTAAATAGTTTTCCTTCAAGCCGCGGTTCCAACCCACAGGCTGGCGATGTCTTCCAGACTGATGTTGGTTGGTATGGCCACGTCGGTATTGTAGACTCAGTTAATGACGACGGTACGATCACTATTTCTGACATGAACGGTATCGCCGGTTGGGGTCACGTTGGTCGAAAAACTATCCCACAAAGTGTCTGGTCCAGTTACCTCTTTATTCATAGCCGTTAAAATGGTAAAATATACCTAATATGTTTTGTGATACTGCAAAAGTTAGTCTTAAGGCGGGAAAAGGCGGTGATGGTGCCGTATCTTTTCGCCGTGAAATTTACATTAACAAAGGTGGTCCAGACGGCGGCAATGGTGGCAAAGGTGGCTCCATTATTTTTGTCGCAGATAAAGATACCAATACACTCATCGACTTTCGCTTCAATCCAATCCTGACAGCAGAAGATGGCGGCAATGGCTCTGGTACTCGCAGTGCTGGTCGCTCTGGTAAAAACCTCATCGTCGAAGTCCCAATCGGAACTGTGGTTAAGCGTGACGGTAAAATAATTGCCGACCTTACTCACGACCGTGAGGAAGCGGTCATTGCAAAAGGTGGCGACGGTGGCTTTGGTAATGCTCATTTCAAATCAAGTGTTCGTCAAACCCCAATTGTTGCCGAAGTCGGTGAGCCAGGAGAAGAGTTTGAGGCTGAATTAGAATTAAAACTCCTAGCCGACGTTGGTCTCGTTGGTTTGCCAAACGCCGGTAAGTCTACTTTTCTCTCCATCGTGAGTAACGCAAAACCAGAGATCGCCGACTATCCTTTCACCACCCTCACGCCAAATCTCGGGGTTGCTACAATTGATCGTCACGACATCTTAATCGCTGATATTCCTGGTCTCATTGAAGGAGCCGCTGAGGGGCGCGGTCTCGGTCATGCATTCCTACGTCATGTTGATCGCACTGCTGTTTTGCTCCACCTAGTCGATGTTTACAATAATGATGCCGGTGAAGCCTATCGCATTATTCGCAACGAACTTGATAAATATTCAGATCTCAAAGATCGTCCAGAAATTGTAGCTCTCACAAAATGTGAAGGTGTTGATAATGAAATTATTGAGATGCAGTCACAGGCCATTCGTGAGGTAAATCCAAACGCCTACATTTATAGTATTTCTGCCGTATCAAAAAAAGGCGTGGAGGAGCTTCTTCGCGCACTTTGGCAGGATATTAAAATTGCTAAAGAGAAACAAAAACAAGAACAAGAAAACATTACTGCAGATATAATTCTCGAGGATGACGTAAACACTAAACATCAAATCACCCAGGATGGCATAAAAGGTGTTCCAGTTATTTCTCTAAGCTCGCATGAATTAAAAAATACCTGGACTGTTACACGGGGTGACGACGGCGTATTTCATGTCACCGGTGAGAAGATTGAAAAGTTTGCTCGTCGCACGGATATGGGGAACTATGCTTCGGTTAACCGTCTGCGCGATATTTTAAAGAAGCTCGGGATTCGAGCTGAACTCACTAACCAAGGTGCCACGCAGGATTCCATTATAGAAATCTCCGGTAAAACATTTCCTCTTGTTGAGCAATACTAGGCGGATTTTGAAAAAAACAAACTAAAAAAGCCAGTATAAAATAATTGAATAACACTAAAAAATACTCCGAAAGGAGTATTTTTGCGCTGATGCGCGCCCACCCTGGGGCACATTGTTTTGTTTTAATTCGCTTTTTGTTTTTAATGAAATCTCCACACTCCACTATTTTTTGATAAGCGGAACCCCGTGAAGCGTATCAGCTTATGCTTAATATATCCTATGAAAGGTGTGATGTCAAGCATCTTTCCCTAAAATCACAGAAAAATCATATATGATATAATATTTTAAATGGCAAAAGTCAAATTTACTATTATTACGCTTTTCAAGGACGCTCTTCTGCCTTATTTATCAACTTCCATGATGTGGAAGGCTAGTGATAAAGGCGTTGCAGAGTTTAATTTTGTGGACCTTCGTGATTTTGGTCTTGGTCCACACAAATCAGTCGATGACACGCCTTATGGAGGCGGCGATGGTATGCTGCTTCGTTGTGAGCCGGTTTTTGCTGCAATTGAAAAGGTCAAACAAGAAGATCCGACCGCTAAAGTTATTTTACCAACTCCAGCAGGTCGCATCTGGTCACAACGAATCGTCCGTGAATTTGCTGAAAAAATCGAGACACAGGCTGAAAATCACTTCATCATCCTCTGTCCTCACTATGAAGGTTACGATGAACGCATTTTAACCATTGTGGACTATCAAGTTAGTCTAGGTCAGTTCGTCTTGACCGGTGGGGAATTGCCGGCACTGATTATGATCGATAGTATCGTACGAGTTTTGCCAGGTGTTCTAGGTGGAGAAAACTCTGCAATTATTGAAAGCTTTTCCGAAGGAAATACAATAGAGTATCCTCAATACACTAAGCCAGCTGATTTTCGTGGTATGAAAGTACCTGAAATTCTGTTATCAGGCCACCACGCCAAAATCAAAGAATGGCGCGACGCCCATCAGCGCCCCTCGCTCTAGTTCTTGAAATCACTACCTAGCCTTCGCTCTAATTCTCGAAATCACCACCTAATCACCATCTAATCTTCACTCCAGGGATCTTCTAAGTATCACCACATGCTATAATTTATCCAATGGATATTACTGCAAGATTGGAGGTGATTAAGGGTGTTGGCCCAAAAACTGCCGAAGCGCTTGAAAAGCGTGGTTTTCGCACTCTCAAGGATCTACTATATTATTTTCCTCGCAGCTATGAAGATTACCAATCTCAAACGAATATCGTCGATATTAAGCCCGGCCGCGTCATCCTCCGCGGAAAAATTCGTAATTTAAAAAATCTCCACACCCGTCGTCGTAATTTCGTAATTACGCAAGGGGAAATCTATGATGAAACTGGAGCGGTTCGAGTGGTTTGGTATAATCAGCCATATCGCATCAAGAATTTTGATGAAAAAACTACTTATTATTTCACTGGTCAGTATGATTTTAAATATAATCGCTATCAAATCACCGCTCCTACTGTTGCTGCGGCAGATGAAATTGAGCAAAAAGTAGATGGATTCCAGCCAATTTATTCAGCCAAAGGAAGTTTCAATTCCGCCTGGTTCAAAAAGCTCTTTGAAAAGATCAAGCCCTCATTTTCTGCTACAGTACCCGACCTCTTGCCCCTAGACTCGGCTCCAACCTATATCAAAAAAGGCTCAAGAAATCAGGCGCTTTTCAATATTCATTTCCCTAAACAAAAAGAAGATGTGGATCAGGCAAAAAGATACCTCAGCTATGAGGAAATCTTCGAACTAATTCTCGCCAGCCAACTCAATCGCCAAGAAAATCAAAAGCTCCGCGCTAAACCTCTATCCTTTAACCTGGACTCAACTAAAGAATTCCTAGCGTCCTTGCCATTTGAGCTAACTCCTGCGCAAAAAACTGCTGCCTGGGAAATTATGCAGGATCTCACAAAAACCACGCCAATGAACCGTCTCTTGCAGGGCGATGTTGGTTCTGGTAAGACTGTTGTCTCGGCCCTAGCCATCTTCCAAGCGGTCAAAAATGGGGCCCAAGTGGCACTACTCGCTCCAACCGCTATCTTAGCTTCCCAACATGCCGAAGGTCTGGCTAAAATTCTTGCTCCTTTTGGCATTAAAACCGGTCTCCTCATCGGTGCTACTAAGCAAAAAGATCAACTAAAAACTCAAATACAAAATGGTGAAATCGATCTCATCATTGGTACCCACGCTCTCCTTACCGACGATACGATTTTTCACAATCTCGCCCTGGTGATTATCGACGAGCAGCATCGATTTGGTGTAGCGCAGCGACAAAAACTGCTTGAAAAAGTTGCCCTCAACCAATTAAGTGAAAAATATACTGCACCACACTTTCTGGCTATGACCGCCACGCCGATTCCACGTTCTCTTCAACTCACCATCTTTGGTGATCTCGATGTTTCAATCATTAATCAGATGCCAAAAGGCCGTCAGCCGATTCTAACCAAAATTATTAGTGAAACCAATATGCGCGAGATGTTATATCCAGAAATCACCAAGCACCTCGAAGCGAAAGAGCAAGTTTACTGGATTTGTCGTCTGATTGAACAAAATGAAGATGACCCACTTGAAAAAGATCAGCACACGGTAACGGAAGAGGCTAAGCGTCTTAAGAAAATCTTTCCCAAATATCGAATTGGTATTTTGCATGGCCGAATGAAGGCACAAGAAAAAGACCAGGTGATGGAAGAATTTAAAAATCATCAGCTTGATATTTTGGTTTCCACAACTGTGGTTGAGGTTGGCGTCGACGTCCCTAATGCCACCCAGATTGTCATTATGAATGCTGATCGCTTTGGCTTAGCCCAGGCACACCAGTTGCGTGGCCGTGTTGGTCGTGGACAGAAAGCCTCTCAGTGCTTCCTTATTACAACTGGCGACAATCCACCCACCACGCGTTTACGTGAACTTGAAAAATCAAACAATGGTTTTTATCTTGCTGAAGTTGACCTCAAATTGCGCGGCCCAGGAGAAGTCTATGGTTCCATGCAACACGGTGAATTAAACCTCAAAATTGCCAATCTAGCAGATACAGAATTAATCAAAGACGCCAGAGCGCAAGCAGTAAAATTCGCTGCCAATACGCAAAATATGCTAAAATATAAAGAGCTCAGCCAGTCTATCAGTAAATTCCAACAGCTGACAACTTTAAACTAGATCAGAAAGAACATATGTATTCAACCCTTGCTTTAACTAATAGTAAAAAATCGGGGAATATTGTCGGTACGCACCAAAAACTTGATAAAATAGCCCGCAAAATCCTCCAAAAAGCCCTCCATAGTAACGTTTATTTTCCAGAGATTAAGGACATCTTGTTATTTGAAGGTATGGGCGGACCAGATGGTTTAAAACGCAAAAGTCCAGGCGTGGATGAGCCGATGCATTTTATTATCCCAGGCAACGATGATGGCAAATTGATCCAAATGATTTTAGACCATCAGTATAATCTTAAAAAAGCCCTTGAAAGTGGCAACAAAGTGCGTGCCGCCTTTGAGGCTGGCTGGATGGCACATGCGGTCACCGATGGCCTCACTCCGGCACACCATTTTCCACTCACCGAAGCACAGGGTGAACTAATGACCGAAAAAGAGTTTATCAAGGTTTTTGGTATTCCAGTGAAGGGAATTATGCATGGTCGGAACTCCCTCGAAACCCTTCGCAATAACTGGCTTTATTGGGGAGCAAACGGCTATATGAGTAAACATGTAGCCTTCGAGTATGGCGTCGCCATCACCATGACCGCACTTCCAGAACGTGTGGTTACGCCAAAAATTGATAAGAAAGAGCTCCATCATGTCGACATTAAGGAAGCCTTCTATCAATCACTCGACCGCATCGCCGCCCTTAATATGTATAACCGTTTCTTAGAGCAAGGTTGGACCACTGAGCTGGCGCTTGAAACCAAGAATATTCTTCTTCCAGAAATTTCTAAGGCAATCGCCCTCTGTTGGGCTGCCTCGATCCCAGAACTATGCTAAAATAAATATAAAAGGAATCATATGAAGAGTGCACGCGAAATTTTTCACCACGGTAAATTCACTAATGTTAAAATCACCTCTGGAACTTTTCGGGGACGAGAATTAAAAGCTCCACAAAATGGCGTCACCCATCCAATGGGCTCGCGCGAAAAACTGGCCCTCTTTAACTCCTTGGGCAACAAAATCGAAGGAAAGATCATCCTTGACGTGTTTGCTGGCACCGGTGCACTGGGATTCGAGGCTCTCTCTCGTGGTGCCAACCACGTAACTTTTATTGAAGCAGATAAGCGTGCTGCAGAAATCCTTAAACAAAATGCCATCGTACTCGGCGTGATGGATAATATTCGTATTTATAATACTAAAGTCGAGAAAATCGCTTTCGATAGTCCTTTCGACGTCGTAATCGCCGATCCGCCATACGAATATTTTCATGACTTACCTCTGTCGGTGCTTGATCGTCTTGCTAATACCGCCAGTGAATATTTTGTTTTGTCCCATCCATCAGATTTTGATCCGCACGTTATTGATGCTGAATTACTCTCCACTAAGGCCTATGCCGGTTCACGTATTACGATTTTTGCTCCAAAAGGCTGCTAGATGTACTTTACATATACCTAGAAATATCGTATAATATAACAAGTTAATTGTTTAAAATCTCGAGGTGGTGTCGGGGATAAAGTGGAGAAAAAATCATGACTAATCAGGACGCCAACCGCCCACAGCGCATCAAAATTATTATCATCAGTATCATTGCTGCCGTGATCGTATTTATCATCGGTGCATGGCTGATTACCTCTGCCATCAAGAGTGTCGAGAAGAAACAGGCTGAGACAAAAACCAGCGAACAGTCAGCTTCAAAGGACGAGAATAAAACTTCCTCAAATGACGCTAAGAATAACGCAAATACCGGTTCAAACAGTAGTTCAAATGCTACTAATGGCTCAAATTCTGCAAATAGCACCAACAACAAAACCGCCGATACTACAAATACCGGAACCGTAAATTCTCCAGCTGCTCAGTACAATAATTCTGCCGCCAAGAATTCAAACGCTGTTGCTTCACAGAAATCAAATATGCCAAACACCGGCCCAGAAGAACTCCTTCCAACCGCCATCCTAATTGGCGTCGCCAGCTACCTTTTCTTTAAGAATCGCGAATATAAAGCTCGCGCAGCTGAAAATCGCGCTTAATTTAGATAAAAAGACTAGGAAATCCAAACTGGCAAGGATAGAAAATCCAAGCTTGCAAGGCCAGGAAGTTCAAACTAGTAAGTTATGAGGCCCGAACTGGTATTATAATTAATAAAAAAGGATACCTATGTTAGAAAATCAATCAGAAAATAAAACAAAAATCTTACTTGCCAGTAGTAATACTGCAAAAATTGCAGACTTCACTGTCTTTTTAGGTGATCATTTTGAAATTGTGACTCCAACCATGCTCGGAATCGAGGTTGAGGTGCCAGAGGGGATCACATCCATTGAAGACAATGCTATGGCAAAGGCAAAAACTTATGTTGAAAAAACTGGCCTGCTCACCATTGGTGACGATACCGGTCTATTTATCGAGGAATTAAATGGTGAACCTGGCGTCGCTCTTAGGCGTTGGGGTGGACAGTTATCAGATAGTGCCACTAATGAAGAATTCTGGGCATACCTCCAGGAAAAAGTTAAAAACTTAAAAAATACCAAATGCTATTTTAAGCAATGCGTCGCCGTTGTCTCTCCAAATGGCAAGTCAAAATTTGTTTATAATTACAATCACGGCACTATCAATCAAGAAAAAGTAAAACTCCCATATAATGGTGCTGGTTTTCCAATGGCAACTGCCTTTGAGGCGGAAAACCGTGGCAAAACTTGGGTCGAGATGAGTGATGACGAAAAACGCGCTGTCTCAAAACAGTTTATTGATGAATTAAATACTGCAATTAGGGAAGTTGCTGAGTAAAATCGATAAACCTGTGATATAATAATCACAGGCCCGAGTGGTGAAATTGGTATACACGTATGCCTTAGGAGCATATGCCTCGTGCGTGCTGGTTCGAGTCCAGTCTCGGGCACCAAAAATCGTCAGATAATTACTGATCAAAAAAGTATACAGAAGATTGATTAGTCATTATAGCTAAACTTCAAATGATAAATATGAATGCCTATATATAAAATATAGGCATTTTTGTGCCTTACTAGATATTAGTATATAATACATATATATTGTACTAAACATGGAGAATATACAATGTCAACCAAGCCTTCAATAAATGATATCGCGGCATTGGCCAAGCGGAGGGGATTTATTTTTAATAGCAGTGATATTTATGGTGGTTTTGGTGGAATATATGATTACGGTCCATATGGTGTTGAACTGGTTAAAAACCTAAAAAATGCCTGGTGGTACTATATGGTTCAGATTCGACCAGACATAGTTGGTTTGGATAGTAGTATTTTTATGTCTCCAGAAATTTGGAAAGCTAGTGGACATGTAGACGGTTTTTCCGACCCATTGGCAGAATGTAAAGAATGCCACACTCGCATACGAGTAGATCATATACTAGAAGACATTGGGGTCTTTGCCGATGAAAAAATGAGTTCGGAAGAAATTAATAAATTATTTCAAGAAAACATTGAAAAAATAAAATGCCCTAAATGTAATAAAAATAATTTCACAGAGGCAAGGAAATTTAATCTACTTGTTAAATCTAATCTTGGTAACTTTTCAGAAGATTGGAGCTGCGATCCAGCATATCTACGCGGAGAAACCTGTCAGGGGATTTATGTAAACTATCTTAACGTACTTCAATCCTCAAGAGTAAAAATACCTTTTGGGATTGCTCAAATTGGAAAAGCTTTTCGCAATGAGATTAGCCCAAGACAGTTTATTTTTAGGACTAGAGAGTTCGAGCAAATGGAGATGCAGTACTTTACGCGCCCAGAAACTGAATTAGAAGAATATGAAAAACTGCGTACATATAGGTGGGACTTCTTCACTAAGTTTCTTGGATTCTCTGAAGAGAATATTAGGTGGCATAAACACGAGAATTTAGTGTTTTATGCAAAAGAAGCCTATGATATTGAATACAATTTTCCATTCGGATTTAAGGAATTAGAGGGGGTACATGCTCGAGGTGACTATGATCTAACACAACACCAGAAAGGTAGTGGAAAGAAACTAGACTACCTAGATCCAATCACTAATGAACGATATATTCCACATATAATAGAATCCTCAATAGGAGTTGGTCGTCTTGTCTTAGCTACACTAACTGAGGCCTATACCACAGTTAGAGGAGATGAAGGTGAGAGGTTTGTCTTAAAATTACACCCACTTATTGCTCCAGTTAAAGCTGCGATATTCCCACTTCTAAAAAATAAGCCACAACTAGTTGAGAAAGCGGAGCAGCTTTATAAAAAACTATCAAAGAAATTCATGTGTGAGTATGACGATAATGGCAATATTGGTAAGAGATACCGACGTCAGGACGAGATCGGTACTCCATATTGTATAACGGTCGATTTTCAGACTCTTGAAGATAATACCGTTACATTGAGGGATCGCGATACCGCTGAACAAAAACGTATTCCTATTGATGATCTAACTAAAGTCATAAATATACAGAATGAATTTAATTAAACCCAAAAAACTCCACATGGGAGACGAGATCTCGGTAGTATCTTTATCAAGCGGCGAGTTTTTTGTTTAATGTTATAATAAGCCTATGCCTGCATTTGAGTTACAGAGTAAATTCGCTCCGACCGGCGACCAGCCAGCTGCCATTAAACAGCTGACGGATGGTCTCAAAAAAGGAATTCGGGAGCAAACCCTACTTGGCGTTACTGGTTCTGGAAAAACTTTCACGATGGCAAACATCATCCAGAATATCCAGAAGCCAACCTTAATTTTGGCGCACAATAAAACTCTAGCTGCGCAGCTCTATTCTGAATTTCGAGAATTTTTCCCCAAAAATGAAGTCCACTACTTTGTCTCCTACTTCGATTACTACCAGCCTGAAGCTTATATCGCCAGTACTGACACCTACATTGAAAAGGACTCGGCAATCAATGATGAAATTGATCGACTTCGACATGCTGCCACGGTTGCACTCCTGACTCGCCCAGATACTATCATCGTTGCCTCTGTTTCTTGTATTTATGGTATTGGTTCTCCAGATCATTATGTAGAAATGTCACTCCCGCTCATCAAAAAACAAGGGGTCTGGCAAATTATGGCTCTAAGTGAACTAGCTAAAAATTCACTCGGTCGCCTTCACTCGCCATCTCTCGTCAATACCTCCACTCAAAGTGCCAGCTCTCTCAATCAAACGAATTTCATGATCTATCTCATTGCCATGCAGTATCATCGCAATGACCTCGCTTTTGAACGCGGTAATTTTCGAGTTAAAGGCGATACGATTGACCTATTCCCAGCCTCTGGTGAAGTAGCTTATCGCTTCGAGTTTGATTTTGATACGCTTGAATCCGTTAAAATTATTGATCCGCTCACCGCTGAAATTCTTGAAAAACCAGAGCAGATTCATATCTTCCCGAATACCCACTATGCCACCCCTCGCGATCAGCTTTCTCGCGCCATAGATACAATTAAGGTCGAGTTTGACAATCGTCTAAAATATTTCGAGGCAGAACATAAATATCTTGAAGCGCAACGCTTGTCTCAGCGCACCAAATATGATCTCGAGATGCTTGAAGAAACAGGCTTTGTCAAGGGTATTGAAAACTACTCAAGACACCTAGATGGTCGTAAAGCTGGTGAACCGCCTGCAACCTTGCTCGATTTCTTCCCGGATGATTTTCTATTGCTCGTCGACGAGTCGCACATGACCTTGCCGCAAGTACGCGGTATGTATAATGGTGATCATGCCAGAAAAACCACTCTCGTTGACTATGGCTTCCGTTTGCCAAGTGCCCTGGACAATCGTCCACTCACCTTCGATGAATTTGAAACCCACATCCGTCGTGCCGTCTATGTCTCTGCCACGCCAGGCAAATATGAACTCGAAGTCTCTCCAGCTCCAGCTCAGCAAGTGATTCGCCCGACTGGTCTCCTAGACCCAGAAATTGAAGTCAGAAAAACCGAAGGTCAAATTGATGATTTAATGCAAGAAATTGAAGAACGAATTACAAAAAACCAACGCGTAATTGTTACAACATTGACCAAACGCATGGCTGAGGATCTTTCAGAACACCTCAAAGACCACGGAATTAAGACTGCCTACATCCATTCAGAAATCGATACTCTGGAACGTGGTGATATTCTGCGAGATCTTCGCACCGGCGTGTATGACGTCCTGGTCGGCATTAACCTCTTACGTGAAGGACTGGATCTTCCGGAAGTCTCCCTAGTTGCAATTTTAGATGCTGACAAAGAAGGTTTTTTGCGTTCGGAGTCGGCTCTTATCCAGACGATTGGTCGTGCTGCTCGCCATGAAGAGGGGCACGTGATTATGTATGCCGATAATATTACCGAAAGCATGGAGCGCGCCATCACTGAGACTGATCGTCGCCGTGATATTCAGATGAATTATAATAAGGAGCACGGTATCACTCCCCATAGTATTAAAAAGGAAATTTCTTTGGGTCTTCGTGCTATTATTCCTGAAAAGGAAAAAGAAAATAAGCTAGATTTAAAGAAGGTGCCGAAGTCTGAATTTAAGGTCTTAATTAAGGAATTATCAGAGCAGATGCAACTCGCAGCAGCTAATCTTGAGTACGAAAAAGCAGCTGAAATCCGCGACATGATTCAAAAAATCAAAGACGAAGAAGAAAAAAGGAAAAGCTAATGTCCAAAATCTTAATCATCGAGGATGATGAGGGGATCAGGGAAGGTCTCTCAGCGCTTCTTTTAACCTCAAACTACTTACCGTTAGTTTTAGATCTGAACTATATTTCAGTGGAGAAAATTCAAGAATTATCGCCAGACCTCATCCTGTTAGATATTAATCTGCCAAATATTAACGGCCGTGATTTTGTGCGCGAAATCAGAAAAAGTCTCAATACTCCGATTATTATGGTTACTAGCCACAACACCGAAATGGATGAAGCACTTGCTATCAGTTATGGCGCGGATGATTTTATTGCTAAACCCTACAATCCCACAATTTTATTGCTCCGTATTGCAGCAATTTTGAGACGCTCTAACCTCGCTTCAGAAATCAAAACTTATCGGGGTTTGCAAATTGATCTAAAAAAGGGCACGATTTCTTCGGTAAAGAAGCCTGGCAAAATTATTGAACTCACAAAAAATGAATTATTAATTTTTCGCACCCTTCTTTTTAATCAAGAACGTATTGTCTCTCGTAATGAATTGATGACTGAGCTTTGGGATAATTGTGAATATATTAATGACAACGCTCTTACTGTCAATATCAGTCGTCTGCGTGATAAATTAGAAAAGTTAGGTGAAAAAGATACAATTGAGACTCGTAAAGGGCTTGGCTATATCTTGAATTAGGGAAAGATATGAAATTTCGAGAATATTTAGCAGATCATATTAGCATTATTCTTATATTTCTTTTTATTATTATTCTATCTGAATGTTCGTTCTTGATTTTTAATATTACATTTGAGTTGAACGTTTTTATCTTAGCTATAGATATTGTAGGTTTTTTGTTTTGTTTTATTTTTTCTTATTTTAAGAAAGCGACCTTTTTGCGTGAACTTCAAAAACGTACCGAATTACTAGACCAAAAATTTTTGGTACACGAACTTCTTTCTACACCAGAAACTCACGAAGAACAGAGACTTTGCCAAGTAATCTCGGAGATTAACCGTTCGATGATAGACCATATTAATCAGTATAAATATAATTTTCACGATTTTAAGGAGTATTTGGAACTTTGGGTGCATGAAATAAAATTACCAATTGCTTCACTTAGATTAATTTTGGAACATGAACCAAAAAAGCAAGAAAGTATCCTCCAGTTAGATCGATTAGATAGCTATGTTAATCAAATTTTATATTTTGCTAGATCTGAGCACGTTGAAAAAGACTATCAAATTTCTGAATGTAGTTTAGCTAAAATAGTCAAGAATGTCGCTCTCAAAAATCAGGATATTATTTTAAATTCACAAATTAAGTTTCAGGTAGAAAATTTGGATAAAATCGTTGAAACAGACCCCAAATGGCTAGAATTTATTTTGGATCAGTTGCTGGCTAATTGTATTAAATATCGCAAAATAAAATATCCAGAAATTAGAATTTATACCGAAGAACAGGATAAGTTTTTAGCTCTTCATGTATATGATAATGGCATTGGAATACCATTATCAGATCAGTCACGTATTTTCCAAAAAACTTTTACTGGTCAAAACGGACGTATTCTAGAACAAGATCAGGAAAAAGCTAAACTTCTAGCCGAAACTAAATATCTCAAAAGTACTGGAATGGGCCTTTATATCGTCAAGAAACTAATTAAAAAACTTGGACATCGAATTTCTGTTAGCTCGACTGAGAATGAGTATACAGATATTGTTATCTATTTTGCAAAAAACGATTATTACAAAAATGTAAGAAATCGTAATATTCAAAACACGACAAAACCATAGAGCCTTAGTAAGATAGACTTTAATAAGAGAATCTTATTAGAAAGGAAATTATGAAAAATATTTTAGAAATTGACAAAATTGAGAAATACTATGGCAGTCGTGCTAATATTACTAAAGCTGTTGATAGCATCTCATTTGAAGTCCAAAGTGGGGAATTTGTCGCTATTATGGGCGCCAGTGGTTCTGGTAAAACTACGTTATTAAATCTTATCTCAACAATCGACAAAGTTACTGCCGGACATATCTATGTCGCCGGCACGGATATTACAAAATTAAAAGGGAATGAGCTAAACCGTTTTCGTCGTGAAGAGTTAGGTTTTATTTTTCAAGATTTTAATCTTCTAGACAATCTAACTGCTTACGAAAATATTGCATTAGCACTTTCTATCCAAAACGTTAATAGGGCAGAAATAGAACATAGAGTTAAGAAAGTCGCTGAAGATTTAGATATTCAAAATATCTTGCAAAAATATCCATATCAAATGTCTGGTGGACAAAAACAGCGTGTGGCATCCGCTCGAGCTATTATTACCAACCCTAAATTAGTCCTTGCTGATGAGCCAACGGGTGCACTTGATTCAAAATCTTCAAGAATGCTACTTGAGAGACTCGATTATCTTAATCAGGAACTTGGTGCTACCATTCTTATGGTTACTCACGATGCCTTTACGGCTAGCTATTCTTCACGCGTAATCTTCATTAAAGATGGTAAAATTTTTAATGAAATCAATCGAGGCAAAGATTCTAGGAAAGAATTCTTTGATAAAATCATCGATGTGATGACTTTGCTTGGAGGAGATCTCGGCGATGCTCTTTAAATTATCTGTTCGTAATATTTTACGTAGTATTAAAGACTATGCTATATATTTCTTCACTTTAATATTGGGTGTTGTTATCTTCTATGTCTTTAATGCTATTGGCACACAGTCTTCCACGATGCAACTCAGTTCTTCATCAAGGGAAGTTGTTAAGCTTCTAATTAATGTTTTGTCCGGTGTAAGTGTTTTGGTGGCTGGTATTTTGGGCTATTTAATAATTTATGCCTCGCGTTTCTTGATTAAACGGCGCAATAAAGAATTCGCTATTTATTTAACCCTAGGCATGAGTAAACAAAAAATCTCGCTACTACTATTTCTTGAGACGTTATTCATTGGTATCTTCTCTCTTGTTTCTGGTCTAGTAATCGGTGTGTTCTTATCCCAACTAATGAGCGCCCTCGTGGCTAGTCTCTTTGAGGCTGACATGTCGAAATTCCAATTTGTATTTTCCAGTGAAGCCTGTCTGAAGACCATCCTCTATTTTGGTGTCATCTATTTCGTAGTGATTATATTTAATACCTTCATGGTTAATAAATTAAAAATCATCGACCTCATACAATCAAGCCGTAAATCAGAGAAGACACGTCTTAAAAACCCAATAATCTGTAGTTTTATCTTTTTAATTGCCGCCGCTGCTCTAGGGTTTGCATACTTTGAAGCAACAACTAACTACATGAAGATCCTTAGCAATGTTAATTTACTATTCCTATATTTCGCAATCGGTGCTATCTCTACATTCTTTATTTTTTGGTCTCTCTCCGGTTTAATCATGAGACTCGTTACTATCCGTAAAAAGCTATACTATCATGGACTAAATAGCTTCACATTTCGTCAGATTAGTAGCAAAATTAATACCACTGTTGCTTCAATGACTGTAATTTGCATAATGTTATTTTTAACTATCTGTATGCTTTCAAGTTGTCTTTCAATTCGCGAAGCAACGAAAAAACAACTAGCTTATGCCACGCCCGTAGATGTGATTATAAAATATGATAATAATAAAACTTCTTCGCACGAGCTAGAAGATGAGCAAGATTCGGATGATGAACAAGATCCAAGTAATAATCATTCAGATCATTCCAGCAAAACAGATGCTCAAAATAAAAAATCCACGGAGAAAAAACCTAGGCAACCCCAAGTTCTAGAGAATATGGATCAAAAAGAAAAAGTAGAGGATCTCATAAAAGAAAATCCCAGCGTTTGGGCACAATTAAAAGATCAACAATCAGTTTCTACTTATAATTTATCAAATACATTTGAAAAAAGACTCACACTCTCACAAGTTGTCAGTAATAATGCACTCAAGAAATATAATGAAATCACTCAGGGTACTGGTGATAGCAGTTACGCAACTCTCGATGTCTTATCCTTAACTGACTACAATAAACTTGCCAAACTCTACCATCTAGACCAAATCAAAATGGCAGAAGATCAGTATTTCATCCTTGTAGATTTTTCTAAGGTGTATCCAATTTATAATACTTCACTAAAAGAAGGTTTTCAGATTAAATTAGATAGTAGAATTCTTTCTCCTAAGTTCGACCACGTAGTGGAGGGTGCGCTCGAGCCAACTTCTCCGAAATCTAATTTCGGTATCATCGTTGTCTCAGATAACATGATTAAAGGTCTAGTACAGCAGAACAATTACTTAATTGCGAATTATAAAGCTAATTCTCGTAAAGATCGAGAGCAAATTGATCAAGCATTGCAAAAAATGATTGTTGGTAACACGAATGATTTTATGCGATTTACAAATAATCGCATATATACTCTAAAGACCAAAAGTTATGTCATTTCTCTATCGGTTGGTCTGCAAGCGATCGCCACTTTCCTGGGGCTTTATCTCGGTATTATCTTCCTTATTTCCAGTGCAGCTATCCTTGCATTAAAAGAGCTTTCCGAGTCATCCGATAATCGTGAAAAATATATGGTCCTAAGACGTTTAGGTGCAGACGAAAAAATGATTAAACAAGCACTATTCAGACAAATTGCCATTTTCTTCAGTACTCCACTATTGCTTGCCATTATTCATTCAGTTTTTGGTTTGACATTCGCCCTTAACATTCTTAGCTATATTGGTACTGATGGACTATCATCTTCAATCATTATGACAGTTGCTCTTCTAGTAATCATTTACGGCGGTTACTTCCTACTCACCTACTTCAGTAGTAAGCGCATTATTTCAGAGAAGCAATTACGTCGCGATTAATACAGCTTTCAGCAAACAATATCTGTAGAGAAAATAGAACTAATAAAAAATCACGGATAAAACAGATAGTGAAACATCTAGCCCCTCATAGGAGGGGCTTTTTGTTATACTGGTCTTATGAAGTATCAAATTATTCTCGCAAAAAATATAAAATATTCCGATATCCGATCAGAAAACAAAAGATTTTGAAGTAATCCGACGCGCCATGCAGAAGCTCGGCTATATCTCCGATTTTCTGGTATAATTGTCTCATGAAAAATACACGCGAGGATATCTTGCATCTAGCAAAACTTTCCAATCTATCCCTCGAAGAGTCAGAAATTGAAAGTTTGCAGCGAGATTTAGATAATATTGTTGGCTACATTTCACAGCTAGACGAATTAAATACTGAAGGTGTTGAACCAACCTATCAGGTTTTTGAAATGGAAAATGTTTGGCGTGAGGATGAAATCAAACCTCAAGATGCCACCCGTGAGGAGCTTTTGAATCTAGCCCCTGCGGCCAGGCAAGATATGATTCAGGTGCCAAAAGTACTCTAGCCTCAGGGCCAAAATAGAATACACCCATTATTTTGAAATTATTAAAGGAAAATCAAAAATGAAGATCGCAAGTAAAGAACTTTCCGCCGTCAGCTTGGTAAAGGCAGCCTTTGAGAAGGCTCGTCAGTTTGCCAAGTACAATATTTTTGTCTCTCTTGCAGATGAAGAGAAGGCCATTAAGAAAGCCGAAGAAATTGATAAGAAAATCGCCGCTGGGGAAGAGGTTGGGCCTCTTGCTGGCGTTCCATATGCTTTGAAGGATAACTTCCTAAGTAAAGAAGGTCATACCACGGCTTCTGCTAAAATTCTCGAACCATTCCAGTCACCAATCGACTCCACCACGGTTAAAAAACTTGAAGAAGCTGGCGCTATCATGATTGGTCGCACCAATCTTGACGCCTTTGCACACGGTTCTTCCACAGAGAACTCTTACTTTGGTCCAACTCATAACTCCAAAGATTTTGACCGCGTTCCTGGTGGTTCTTCTGGTGGTTCTGCCGTTGCCGTTGCGCTTGATATCGTTGAATTTGCGACTGGCACCGATACTGGTGGGTCTATTCGCCAACCAGCCTCCTTTAACGGCGTCTATGGACTAAAGCCAACCTATGGTACGATCTCTCGCTACGGAGTAGTCGCCATGGCCTCCAGCACGGACTGTATTGGCTTCTTCACAAAAAATGCAGAAGACATGGACCTTCTGATGTCGATTTGTGCCGGTCGTGACGAAAAAGACCTAACCAGCCTCCCAAGCTATTATAATGACGAGTCTCAAAAATATTTTGTACCAAAAATTGACCCTAAAACTGCTAAAATCGGCATCATCAAGGATTTTAGAAATGACTCAATCGACCCAGAGGTCCAGCGCGTACTTGACGAAACAGTTGAAAAACTAAAATCAACCGGCCATGAAGTCGTCGAGCTCTCAATGCCTGCTCTAAAATATGCCCTTGCCGTATATTACATTGTTGTGCCAGCGGAAGTCGCTTCAAATCTCTCCCGTTACGATGGCATCCGTTATGGCTACCGCTCGGATCGCGCTAAAAACCTCGGTGAAGTCTTTGGTCTTTCTCGCAATGAAGGCTTCATGCCAGAGAATAAACGCCGTATTATGATTGGAAACTTTGTTCTAAGCTCTGGTTTTTATGACGCCTATTTCAAAAAAGCCGAGCAGGCACGCACTTTGATTATTCAGGAATATCAGAAAGCCTTTGAAAAGTGTGACTTCTTACTCACTCCAGTCTCACCATCGCCAGCTTTTAAGCTAGGTGAAAAGGTGAGTGACCCGGTTGCCATGTATTTTGAGGACGTGATGAGTGTGCCAATTAATCTGGCTGGTTTACCAAGTCTTGCAATTCCTGTAGGAGAAACTAAAGATTCTAAGCTGCCAATCGGTCTACAAATTATTGGGCCAAGACGTAGTGATAAAAGTATTCTTAGTTTCGCAAAAGCCCTAAAAGAGGAGGCTAACTAATGCCAACTTCCACGCTTATTCTTTTGATTGCCATCCTCATCGTCGGAATCTTTGTTTTTATCGCCATCTCAACGACGGGACGCCGCGCTCATAATTTTGATGTCGAAGAATATCAGACTAGGTTTTTAAAAATTGAGAACTCTCTCACTCGTGAAAATAAATTATCCTATAATGTCTCGGTTATTGAGGCTGACAAGTTACTTGATCGTGCTCTGATGGAGCTTGGCGTGCCTGGTAAGACTATGGGCGAACGACTCAAGGCTTCCAGTGGTCGTTTCTCGCAGCTCAACTCGGTTTGGTATGCCCATAAACAGCGTAATCAAATTGCACACGAACAAGATTTTAGTTTAGATTATAATCAAGCAAAACATGCACTCGCCACCTTTCGTCAAGCTTTAAAGGATCTCGGGGCAATCTAATCGGAGGAATTTATGACAGAACCAAAATATGAAATCACCGTCGGTATCGAATGTCACGTGCAGCTCGCTACCAAAACAAAACTTTTTTCAGAGGTCGACAATGATGCGCGTGGCAAAGAGCCAAACTCATGCGTTTCACCTGTAGAATATGCACTTCCAGGTATGCTGCCTCGCTTAAATCGTCAAGCTGTAATGATGGCAATCCGTGCTGGACATGCACTAAATTCAGAAATCAATCTTTTGTCGCATTTTGATCGTAAACATTATTTTTATCCAGATTCACCAAAGGGCTATCAAATTACCCAGATGTATCAGCCAATCATTGGTGCTGGTTTCGTGGAGCTTCCAACTGGCAAAAAAGTACGTATCGAGCATGCACATCTTGAGGGCGATGCAGGTAAGCTCACGCATTTCGATAATTATTCACTCGTTGACCTAAATCGCGCCGACACACCACTAATTGAAATCGTTTCAATGCCAGATATTCACTCAGCCCGCGACGCTCATGACTATTGCAAAGAACTTTGGCGCTTAATGACTTTTGCGGGCGTCTGTTTTGGCGATCTCTATAATGGCAACATGCGTTTTGACGTAAATATTTCACTTGCTGAAAAAGGTAGTAAAACCCTTGGTAAGCGTGCTGAAATCAAGAACCTCAACTCCTTCCGATCGGTTGAGCGTGCCATCGAATATGAATATGAACGACAGAGTAAGATGCTAGATAATGGCGAAGTGATCGTTCAGGAAACTCGTGGTTGGAATGATGCTACCGGCAAGACTACTTCCCAGCGTTCCAAGGAAGAGGCGCAGGACTATCGCTATATGCCGGAACCTGATCTTCCACCAATTCGCCTAACTGCAGAGCAGGTAAAGAAAGAACAGGAGAATATGCCATTACTTCCAGCCGACTATCGCGCCACTCTTGGTATGATAGTGCCTCAGGACATCTTGGAGATCCTCCTCGATTATAAGCAACTTGTTGATAAATTAGCCGAGCTTAAGACTGAATATGATATTCAGGGAGTCGGTAAGGAAGTTAGTAAAAATTCGATCCTCAAAATCTCCAACCTCTTCACTTCTGTGCTTTTGGCTGAAGAAAATAGTAGTCTCCTAAATGACCCACTCCCAAGCGCCAAGCAGTTAATCGACCTCTGTAATATGATTGCGAAAAATGAGCTCTCAAGTACCAGTGTTAAAGAGGTCTTCCTCCGCTTCTTCGATCAAGAAATGCGTTTTAAGGACACTCGCACGATCGCTAAGGAGTTGAATCTAATTCAGGAAAACGACCTTGGTGCCGTTGAAAAAATCGTTGATGATGTACTTGCTGATCCTAGCAATGCGCAAGCTGTCGCTGATTTTAAGGCTGGTTCAGAGAAAGTCCTTGGCTTCCTTGTTGGCCAAGTTATGAAAGCTTCACGCGGCAAGGCAAACCCAGGTATGGCACAAGAAATTCTCCGCAAAAAACTCGCCTAAACCATAAGAGTTATGCTAGAATAGTAATACAAAAATTCAAGACCACAAGAAAGAATAAAATGAAACTATATACAAATGAAATTGTTTTTCGTGGTCATCCTGATAAAGTTTGTGACCAGATCAGTGACGCATTGCTCGACGCGTTTTTGGTGGGCGATAAGACTTCCCGTTGTGGCATCGAAGTAATGGGTGGCAAGGGAAAAATCTTTATTACCGGTGAAGTTACCACGAGTTCGGAAGTAAATGTTGAAGAAGTTGTCAGGCGCGTGCTTAAAGATGTCGGCTATATTGACCAGAATAACCGGGCGATCAATGTTGTTGAATCTGGTAATCCCGATGAGATTGAAATCGTCAATAATCTCGGTAAACAGAGCCACGATATTGCGCTGGGTACTAACGACGAGGTTGGTGGTGCTGGCGATCAGGGAATGATGTTTGGTTTTGCTTGCGATGAAACTTCCGACTATAAGCCAATCGCCATGCAATTACTCCAAGACTTTTCCAGGTTTTACGATGAACTCCGTCAGCAAGATACGCGATTCCTTCCAGACGGCAAGACTCAAATTACAGGTATATATGATTCCAATATGCACCTAGTGAAAATCAAAGATTGGACCATCAGCTACCAAAATACTGAAGAGGATCGCGAAGCAACTGATAAAATCCTAATGGATAAAGCAAAGGAATTAGCAAAGAAGTACGATCTAGTCATTGAAAAATTCCTCATCAATCCAACCGGTAAATTTCTCATTGGTGGCTTTCAAGGCGATGCCGGACTCACTGGCCGCAAGATTGTTGTTGATAGCTATCAATCATTCGCTCCAGTAGGAGGTGGTGCTTTTTCTGGCAAAGACCCATCAAAGGTAGATCGCTCTGGTGCATACAAAGCTCGTGAAATTGCTATTCGCTATCTTAAGGAATATCAGTTAGCACGCTGTGAAGTACAACTTTCTTATGCTATTGGAATTGCTGAGCCATTAGCTATTTATATTGTTGGTGACGGCAAGAATATTGATCCAAAACCAGAACTCTATGCTGAATGTACACCAAAGCAGATGATTTCTGATTTAGATTTACTAAATAAACGCTTTGAAGAAACCGCTAAATTCGGCCATTTCTAGAAAAGCAACTTTATTTTTGACAGAGAGCATGGTAAAATATCACCAACGTCTTTTTGCCGTATTTTAATTAATAAAATATGGTAATACACCGCAAGGAGACAAATAATACTAACTAAATAAGGAAATTCATGGCTACTGAAAATCATGATTTAGCAAAGCTTCGCAATATCGGTATTATTGCCCATATTGACGCAGGTAAGACCACGACCTCCGAGGCAATTCTTTACCGTACAGGTTTGAAACACAAAATCGACCTCGTTAAGGGTGATACTGGTGGTGCAACTACTGACTGGATGGAACAGGAAAAGGAACGTGGTATCACTATTACTTCCGCAGCTGTTACTGCCCACTGGAAAGGCTACAAGATTAACATTATCGATACCCCAGGTCACATCGACTTCACCGCTGAGGTGGAGCGTTCTCTTCGTGTTCTCGATGGTGCTATCACCGTTTTCGACGGCAAGATGGGTGTCGAGGCTCAGTCTGAAACCGTTTGGCGCCAGGCTACTAAATATGGTGTCCCACGTATCTGTTTTATTAACAAAATTAACCAGATCGGTGGTGATTTTTACAAATCTCTTGAATCAATTCACAAACGTCTTTCAAAAAATGCCGTAGCAATTCATTTGCCAATCGGTTTCGAAAAAGACATCTGCGGTGTTGTTGATCTTGTCGACATGAAGGCTTACACCTACAAGGAATATGCTGACCACTCACTCACTGTTGGCGAAATTCCAGCCGACATGCTAGACAAAGCAAAGAAGGCTCGCGCTATCCTCGTTGAGGAAGCCGTCTCTGCTGATGAAGAACTGATGAATAAGTACTTCAACCAAGGTGAAGAAGCTATCACTGAGGCTGAACTCAAGGCTGCTCTTCGCAAACGCGTTCTTGATGGTGACTTCTTCCTCGTTACTGGTGGTGATGGTCGTGGTGTGATTGTTGAAAAGGTACTCGACCTCTGTGTTGACTATCTTCCATCCCCACTTGATCGTGACCTTGGTCAGACCGTTGGTACTGATCCAAAAACTGGCGACCAGGTAATTCGTAAAGCTGACGTTTCTCAGCCACTCACCGCTCTTGCTTTCAAGATTGCTTCTGACCCATTTGTTGGTAAGCTTGTCTTCGTACGTGTTTACTCAGGTATCCTAAAATCAGGTTCCTACATCTATAATGCTACTACTGGAAACAAGGAACGCGTTGGTCGTCTTGTCCGTATGTTTGCTGATAAACGTGAGGAAATTACTGAAGTTGCTGCAGGTGATATTGCCGCTATCGTCGGTCTCAAGGAAACCACTACTGGTACCACTCTTTGTGATCCAGCCCACCCAATACTTCTTGAGTCTATTGAGTTCCCAGAACCTCCAGTCTCCATCGCTGTCGAGCCAAAAACCAAGGCCGATCAGGAAAAAATGGGCCTCGGTCTCGCTAAGCTTGCTGAGGAGGATCCAACCTTCCGTGTCCACACCGATGAAGAAACCGGCCAGACTATTATTTCTGGTATGGGTGAATTACACCTTGAAATCATCATCGACCGTTTGAAACGTGAACACAACGTTGAAGCAAATACCGGTGCTCCACAGGTTGCCTACCGTGAAACTATTCGTGGCACCGCTGAAGCTCAGGGTAAACACATTAAGCAGTCTGGTGGTCGTGGTCAGTACGGTGACGTTTGGATCAAGTTTGAACCAAACGAGCCAGGTAAGGGCTTCGAGTTTATCGACATGATTAAAGGTGGTGTGGTTCCTCAGGAATACCGCAAACCAGTTCAGCAAGGTGTTGAAGAGACTCTTAATGGTGGTGTTATCGCTGGCTATCCAGTAGTTGATGTTAAGGCCACCCTCTATGATGGTTCCTACCATGATGTCGACTCTTCCGAGCTCGCCTTCAAACTTGCTGGTAGCCTTGCAACTCGTGAAGGTATTAAGCGTGCTAAACCAGTGCTTCTCGAGCCAGTCATGAAACTTGAAGTAACCACTCCTGAAGAATTCATGGGTGACGTTATTGGTGATATTAACTCTCGTCGTGGTCGTATTGAATCTATGGAAGATCTCCAGGGTGGCGCAAAGCTCATTACCGCTTTCGCTCCTCTTGCTAACCTCTTCGGTTACACTTCTGATCTTCGCTCAATGAGCCAAGGCCGTGCTGCATCCTCCATGGAGCTCGCACAATACGAGGAGGTTCCACCTAACGTTGCACAAGAGATTATCGAAAAACGTAACAGTTCTAAATAATCTGAAAGCTAAAAAAGAGGCTAGTTTCGCTAGTCTCTTTTTGTTTCGAAAAGGAAGTAATATAATGGCACTAAGCATAAACAAGGAGTAATGATATGCAAACCACTTTTCTCTGGCTTAAATCAAATACTTTTGGATTGTATTTTAATTTTCTTGACTATGCAGAACTACTCGTCTTTGTTGTAATATTTTTAACTACCATTATAGCTTGTATACTCCTCCTACTAGCCAATGAAGTAAAGAGCGCAATAAAAGTATTTCTAATAGGAGCCTTGTCAATAATTCTGCCAGTGGCTTTACTCTATGACGCCCGTTACATATTGTTGATATCCCCTATGCGGGATGTTGCTTGGTATCTGGCCACAAACGGAGCGGCAGTGGCTGTAATTCTTTGTTTTATACCCATGTTTATCTTTATCCCGTATACTACATATATGACAATAGTGGCCTTAAAGAAAATAATCAAAAACCGTCGTCACAATAAAAACTAGAACAGTATTTTACTCTTTACTTTAGCTAGAGTTTCGTCTAAAATATAAGATATAGACTTTTGGGCTGGTTAATATTAGTGCCTGAAAGAAATTAATATTAAAGGAGAAAAATTTAGAATGGCAAATTTCGACCGTTCCA
>ERZ773031.172-NODE-172-length-35019-cov-12.546162_pt1 | contig 35019 bp, 28 predicted proteins | sample MGYA00511666_ERZ773031 | MGnify/ENA primary metagenome ERZ773031 (study PRJEB29015, sample SAMEA2738135) | human oral metagenome | biome: human oral; feature: human-associated habitat; material: saliva | place: China | collected 2250 ...
AAGTATAGAATCTACCTTTTTTGATGGCAATATTTTTACCAATCTATGTTGCAAAGGTTGTGAGTTAATACGTCACTCTTCATTTTTTCCAAAAAATGTATTATAATGACCTCACTACGAATTGTAGCATCATTTTTCTATACGTTCGTAGATGGAACATTTACATTTTTCAAAGGAGGGAAATATGGATCAAGGAAGAAATATGGATCAAGGAATTACCTTAATGGCCGGATCACTTTGTAACACAATGGAGTACGTGGAGAAAATTTTTCTCGAACACAAAAACGTACTGAAAAGCATCGAATTTTATATCAACGGCTTCAATGTTAATCGCGAGAAAATAAATGGTATAACAGATGCACGCTGGAAAAAAATTATTGAAAATCAGAGAAAGAAAGCCGCAGTTAATGGTCAGGAGCCCATTCTTGATCAAGCTCAACTCTTCCGCCTGTCCGAGCAAATCGTAAGCGACATTGCTTACATCACGCTCACTACCGAGTCTTGCCAATTTTTTAAACGCCGCTGGATTGACACCGGCAATATTCGCAGACTCAAGGATGTGATTGATTGCTACAACGAGAGTTGGAAGCGCTTCAATGGCATTTATTTGAATATCGATTGCTTGATTCGTCAACCGATGTTTCTGAGGTACGTTAGAAGTACTGAGGCGCGTCGCCAAGAGTTCTGGGGGCTGATTAATGAGTTTTGTACTCAAATCGAAAAGATTGACCATGTTTTGGTGGGGTCTTTTCAGAATGATCTTAAAAACAAGCGTATGCTGCTCGCCGAACAAAGATATCAAGAATTTTTAAATTATGAAACTGATCACACCCCCATCGAAGACGCCGAAGAATTGCAAAATCTAGAGCTTGAAAATGAACAACTTTTCTCTAACTGCAAGATCAAATATATCCCGCTTGGTCATATCACAGCTGCCTTCAAGGAAATTTCTAAACTTCCAGACTTAACTTCAGCTTCTAACCTTAAGCACTTAACCGAAACGTTAATTGCCCTTTGAAAACATAGTACGCCGAGAATTTCTCGGCGTATTTTTTTATTCTATGATAAAATTAAAAAGAGGGAAATAAATAAATTTATTATATCTCTCTTCGTTTGCACCCGTACCACCTACGGCGGTTCGGGCGCGGCACTCATCGAAATAAAATAGATAAATCTATTTTATTTCTCCTCACTTGCACCCGTAGCTCAGCGGATTAGAGCATCTGTCTTCGGAACAGAGGGTCGAGGGTTCGAATCCCCCCGGGTGTACCAAACTAAATCGAGCCGGTCAGCTCTTTTTTTCTTTTATAAAATTAACTAAATCAAGCCATTAGGTTCTTTTTTTTATTTCCGTCCCACTCAGAAAAACTTAGGTTATAATGAAAGTAATGAATGAAGAAAACCAAAATTTCACCGATTATGTTTCACGAATTAGCGACACCACCTGCAATCTCGATGACGGTGAGCTCGCCTGTGGTGACGATTTTGCTGATAATGGCGAAACTATCCAAGGCGGTCCTTGCCAGGATCTCATGGAATATTTTAGTGACAAGCCATATCTAGATTAAAGGAAAAATCATGTACGCGCCAATTCTCCTCCACAATTTTAAAAATCTCGCTCAGATAAACTACTTCGCCCAGACGAATCACTTTGCGCAGACTAGCTTTCTCGCTCAAATCAAAATCCTCGCTCAAATCAATTTCTTCGAGGCTGCCTTTTATTTTGTCATGGCCGTGGTGTTAATTTTCGGCATCACGGTTATTTTTGGTGCGCCATACGTCCCCAGTCTCAAATCCGAGCTCCGCAAAATGTTCAAGCATCTCTATAAATTATCCAGCAAAGATTTGCTTATCGACCTCGGTTCTGGCGACGGTGTCGTTCTCAAGGTGGCTTCAGAGGATTTTGGCGCCCAGACGCTCGGCTATGAAATTCATCCAGTCCTCTCGCTACTTTCGCGACTCAGGCTACGCAAAATTCGTCATCTCGCCAAGGTCAAAACTCAAAATATTTACACCGCCAAATTCCCAGCACAGACCACCGTGGTTTATGTTTTCGGTGATTCAAAAGATATCGCGAAGCTAGTCCAAAAAGTCCAATCCGAGGCCACTCGTTTGAATAAGTCGCTTTATCTCATCTCGAACGGCTTCGAAGCTCCGGGCCACAAAATAGTTAAAACTTATCGTACTTATTATCTATATCTCGTTCATCCGGAAAAGCCCCAGAAAAAATAACTTCAAAATCAAGCTCCTCACGCGACGCTCAGGGGGGCGCAAAATCACCCCCCCAAAAAGCCACGAAAAGCCTAGTAGAATCCCAGAAAAATAACCTCATCAGAGGTTATTTTTCTTATTTGTTGCGCTTGCGCTTTTCGCTGTGCTTGTGATTGTTATTACGATTCAATTTAGAAATCACAATTTTTTTCTTTTTAACTGCCATATTTTCTCCATGCAGAATTAGTAAAATATTTTATAAATTATAGCATATTCTCAGAAAAAAGAGACGCGAATCCTGAGTTACTCTTGTCAAGCAAGACAAATATATTATAACTGATTATCCACCCCTTATCTAATCTGTTAATCCGCCTAAAATTTTGAACTTGCTTATGTTATAATTAAGCAAATGAATGAAGCACAAATCCAGGCAGCCAGGCGTGAAAATGAGGAAGAGGCCACCTCTCGCCGTTCGCTGACCCTTAATATTCCATACCTCGATATGCGCCCACTCGAAGAGCGTCTACCTCTGGTGTTCGGCCTAATTGATATTGCCAAAATGCATAGCGACTACGTTCTGCCTTTGCAAAAAGGTGGCGCCGGGGAACCCTATCAATTCCTTGTTACCTCTCAGACTCCACGTAGCACGATTAAGGATCTCACTGATCGCTTTAATGTTAATGGTGACGGCGTCGATTTCTTCTTGATTTCGAATAGCGGTTATCAGGCCATGATGTTGCGCTACGATCCACCGAAAGAAGTGCATTATGACGATATTAAAATTGCCAGCGAAGGTGATTCTGAGACTATCGCTTCGGTTTCTCAAACCTTGAACTCTGTCGGTACTGACAAGGTCTTCGATTTCTTACTCGATCAGGCGGACAAACTCGGCGCTTCCGATATTCATATCGAAAATCTGCGTGACAATATTCGTATTCGTATGCGCGTTGATGGTATTTTGCACCCAGTCGCCAATATCGAGCGTGACCGCTATCGTGTCTTTATGGGTGAGCTTGGCTCGCGCGCGGGGGTTTCTTCTGCTGCCACCACCCCACAATCTGGCCATATGCAAAAAGATATTTTCCGCGATGGTTCGTCACATCTTTTGAATATCCGTGTCGAAACTGTGCCAACTATGTACGGTCAGGATGCCGTGCTTCGTCTCTTCAACTTCGATGAGTCTTTGCTCAATCTCGATCTTTTGGGTCTTTCTGAATCTGAACTTGCTGCTATCCGTGAGGTAGTTTCGCACCCTCGCGGTCTGGTTCTCATGGTCGGTCCGACTGGTTCTGGTAAGTCCACCACCCTCTATTCGATGCTTAATGCCCTAAATAGTACTGATCGCAAGATTATTACCCTTGAGGATCCGATCGAATATGGTATTTCTGGCGTTTCGCAAATCCCAGTCAATACTACTAAGGGTGGTTCTTTCGCGGATGGTCTCCGTAGTATTCTGCGCCTCGACCCGGACGTCGTAATGGTGGGTGAGATTCGCGATGCCGATACTGCGAAGACGGCGATTCAGGCTTCGATTACTGGTCACTTAGTCTTAAGTTCCTTCCACGCTAATTCTACCGCTGCCGCTTTTTCTCGTATGATTGACCTCATTGGTACTAACCCAATCTTCTCGAGTTCCATCCGTATGGTAATGGCGCAACGTCTAGTGCGTGTGCTTTCTAAGAACAAGAAATCTTATCAACCAGATGAAGCCACTCGCAAATATGTCTTAAATGTCCTTTCGAATCTCTCGGACGAAGTGATTAATCAGCAGCTCGGTTTCACTTTTGATCCAAATAACTTCACACTTTATAAAGCTGTCCCTACTGGTATCGAAGATCCCTTTGGTTATAGTGGCCGTAAGGTGATTATGGAACAATTAATCGTCACGGAAGAGGTCCAAAAATTCATTCGCGGTGATGTCGAAGATATCAATACTGACCTCATCGAAAAAACCGCCCAAAAAGCCGGTCTTATCACTCTTGAACAAAAAGGTATTTTCGCTTGTCTTCGTGGGGAAACCACTCTCGATGAAGTCTCGCGTGTAATTTAAGGAAAACTATGTCAGAAGAACCAAATTTTAATCCCCAAGAAGCAGAATCTCAGAATCAGGCTTCAATTAGCCATACCTCCACCGACGACATTTTTTCGCGTCCTTTTGTGCCGGACACTCCCGAGGAAGCACCGACCCCCGAAAGCGATTTTGTCGAACCGACCACCCCTTATGGCACGCCACCAGAGTTGCTCGAAAGCATTGATAATTCTAGTGAGCTCCGTGAAAAGAAAAAGAATAATGCCGAACCGATCGCTCTGGTTGCTTCGATTTTAGCCCTCTTTTTTGCTGGTCTTTCGCTCTATGCCTTTATCGCTATGGGCGCCAGTAATGCTAAAAATTCCAAACTCATCACTAATTTTCAAAACGACCTGAAGCATAGTGACGAAATTATCGCCCAGTATGAATCCGCTACCAAGACTAAGGTGGTGAACTCCGATCCTAAGTCCGACGGTTCTGATACTGGTGATAAAAACGAGAAAACCCCGTCCGATCGCAAACCGCAAATCGTCAAATGGAATGATTTGAACATTAATTTTAACCAGCTCGTCACTACCGTGGGCGATAACTACACCATTACCGGTGGCCGCATCGTCACAAATTCTGATGGTACTAAGGTTTATGCCAAGCTTAGCCGCGTAAAAACCGAAAATAATCACGACGATCCAAATCCGGCTAACCCGAACCGCACGATTTACTCTAATGCTACTTCTACTGATATTTACGAGCGTGATCTACCTGGTGGTTCTTGGAAGTATGTCGCACCGTTCGCTACCGAGTCGAAAGAGAAATGTGATAATTTGCCCAAAAATCTCCAAGATGCTATTCTCACATTAGACACCTACGAGCCGACCGATGCTACTAAGTACCAGTGTCAGCTCTGACCTCTTCCATTTTCTCTAAAACTATGTTAAAATAAACCAAGTTTCTAAATAATAAAGGTAAAATATGAGTTTTCAAATCTTGAAAAATATTGCTGACGCTCAGAAAAAGAAAGCTGTTGTCGATGTTCGTTCTGGTGATACTGTGAAGGTTACCCAGAAAATCAAAGAAGGCGACAAGTTCCGTTTTCAGGTTTTCGAAGGTGTTGTAATTCGTGTTGATCGCAAAGAATCTCACACTGCTCGTATCGTTGTGCGCAAAATCGCCTCTGGTATCGGTGTTGAAAAATCTTTCCTTCTTCACAGTCCATTGGTAGAAAAAATCGAAGTAGTCAAGCGTGCTAAGGTTCGCCGCAACTACCTCTCTTACCTCCGTAATCGTTCCGGTAAGTCTGCTCGTCTCGTCGCTCGCGACTTTGACCGTGCCGCTGTCAACACTTTGAAAGAAGAAAAAGTTGAAGCTGCTGAAGCTGTCGCTGAAACCGCCGAAGCCACTGAAGCTTAATTAAAAAGACAATCCCGCAAGGGATTGTTTTTTTGTGCGTAACGAATTTATCCTTTAGATTCATCTTAAAATCCGACATATCGAAGCCCGTCCATTTACCGCACGCTCCTTAAAAATTCTATTCGCTGAGTTCGAACCACTCTTCCAACTTAAAATCTTTGTCGACGGCCGCTACCGCTAAAGTTGGTCTAAAGTCGGCATATTCCGGATGTGTCGCCATGAATCCTTCCACCGCCAGATGCATTTTTTGCTGTTTCTTTTTATCAATAAAATCCAGCGCTTCGCCAAAATCATGATCACTTCGATATTTTACCTCTGTAAAATAAAGCACTTCATTTTTCCGAGAGATAATATCCACCTCAAATAATTTTGTTTTATAATTTCGCGCCACAATCTCATGCCCCGCCGCCGTTAGGAAATCTGCCACCACCTGCTCGCCACGGTCGCCCAGCTGTTTAGTAGCGGTTTTCTGTTCGTTGGTAATTTTCTGCTCGCTAGTATTCTTGGGCTCGGCAACGGTCTTTAGTCTGGTGGCGGTTTTAGGCTTAGCGGTGATTTTGCCTTCTGCGATCTCTCGTACTGGGCGAAAGCTACGGCGATGTTCTGGGGTGAGACCGAATTCTTCCATGGCTTTTTGGTGTGCCGCCGTACCATAGCCGACATGTTTGCCGAAGCCATATTCTGGATAAACCGCGTCTAATTCCGCCATATATTTATCTCGTTCCACTTTCGCGAGAATGCTAGCCGCCGAAATTTCCTTGACCAGAAAATCCCCCTTCTTCAGCGTCGAAACATATTTTTCTAGCTTCGTCCCCACCAAAAAATTCATCGTGCCATCAATGATAATCTCCGAAAAAGGAACCTTGGTCTTTTGAATTTGCTCCACCGCTCGTCTGGTTGCTAGCCTCAAGGCCTCACTTAGTCCAATCTCGTCAATTTTCGCGCTACTTACCCAACCAGTCGCTGTCGCCAAGGCCTTTTCTTTAATCAAGACATAGAGTTCTTCGCGACGCTTGGCAGATAATTTTTTCGAATCAGTCAACTTCTCGATCCATTCTGCATTCTCGGAATTTTGCCAGTCGCCCAAAATACAGGCGCCAATCACTAGTGGTCCCGCATACGGCCCGCGCCCCACTTCATCAATTCCTAGAATCATATTTTTCTCCAAGCGAGATTATCCGTATACCCCTCGCATCAATTAAGCTTTCAGTATTTTTAGATTTTTATTTAGAAGATTATTTGCTGACATTGAAGCGAAATTCCACAATATCGCCGTCTTCCATCACGTAGGTCTTACCTACGGTGGCGAGTTTTCCGGCGGCTTTCACCGCTTGCTCACTGCCTAGCGTTACTAGGTCATCATATTTCATCACGCTAGCTGCGATGAATCCTCTCTGAAAATCTGTATGAATCGTCCCGGCCGCCTCTGGTGCAGTGGCGCCCTTTTTGATAGTCCAAGCTCGCACTTCTTTTTTACCGGCCGTCAGGAAAGATTGCAAACCCAAGGTATCGTAAGCGGCAATAATTAGCTCCGACAGGGCATCATGATCCACACCATAGCTACTGAGAAAATCTTTCTTTTCCTCTAAGGTCATCCCCACCATTTCTTCCTCGAGTTTTGCATTCACGAAGACCGCCTGATTCGGCGCCACCAATGTGCGCATCTCATTTTTTAGATCTTCGTTAGTCAGCTCATTTTCGTCGACATTGAACATATAAATCACTGGCTTTTCGGTCAGGTATGGAATTTTTTCTTCCTGTTCCTTATTTTTCTTGCGTTTCGCCTCTACTTTTTCACGGGTCTCGAGGTCCGCGAGCTCCAGCTCGGTTTGAATAATTTCAATATCTTGTTTTGGATTCACTTCTGCAGCCGTGTTCGAATCTTTCGAGACGTGTAAAATATCGTCGTTCTTAAACACGCGCACCACGTGACAAATAATTTGGCATTCCCGGATGTGGGCAAGGAATTTATTACCCAAACCTTCACCCCTGGAAGCGCCTTCCACCAGCCCCGCGATGTCGACAAATTCCACGGTGGCCGGAATTACTTTTTCGGTTTCATACATTTTAGCCAAAACATCGAGGCGCGTGTCTGGCACCGGTACGATCCCGACATTTGGCTCAATCGTCGCAAAAGGATAATTCGCCGCCAAGGCATGCGCATTGGTTAAGGCATTAAAAAGCGTTGATTTTCCTACGTTCGGTAGCCCCACAATTCCAATCTTCAAATTCAAAATCAATACTCCTTAAATTTATGGTTTCTTCTCTGTTAATTATAGCATGTATTAAAATTTAAAATAATGCATTCTAAAGTTGACAAGTAATGATTATTGATATAATATAAAAATATATTCGGGAATACCCGCCATCCCCTCATCCTTTACGGTTGAGGGCATATTTTTTTATTTAACATCTTCAAGAATCTTAAGAAACTCTTCATTCATCGCTGCCGCATGAAAACCAGGCTCGCTCTTCACTACCGCCCCGGCTTGCTTGGCTAAGAATAATCCTGGTTCAAAGTCCCAAGGATTTTTCGCTCGAAAACTTACGCCATGCATTCTGCCAGCTGCCAAAAATCCGAAAGCCACGCAGGCTGACCCGAATACTCGGTGAGTCGAACCATATTTTAGCATTTTGGTCGCCGCCTCGATTACGTCTCCACCAATCACTGCATAAAAAGCATTTAAAACTGGCACCTCACGAACGGAAATTTTTTCTCCATTTAGATAAGCGCCACTTTCATCAGCAAAATAAAACTCCTTCAGTGCCGGCAAATCAATCACGCTTGCGATAGTCTTCCCATTCTTGCGACAAGCCACCTGAATCCCCCAAAGTGGCAAACCGTTCGCAAAATTTTTCGTCCCGTCAATTGGGTCGATAATGAAGCAGTTCTCTGACATCGCGGCATTCGAATTAAATTCTTCGCTAATAATTGCAAAATTCGGATATTCCGCCTGGATTTTCTCGATTAAAAAACGTTCCACCAGATAGTCTATATCCGTCACCAAATCCCCTTTGCTGCCCTTAGCATAAACTCTGAAATCTCGTGACAAGAATTTTTCCGCTTCGCGGATAATGCGCTGTATAAATTTGCCTTCCATAATTATTATTATAGCATTCTGTTATTATATAACCATGAACACTATCAATCCGGCCGTGCTTTCCGATTTTCAGCGACAAAATCTGCCAACTCGAGCGTGATAATACTTCAGAGTTAATTTATTTTTGAAAAGGGAACTATGCCGATTCTACTTTTCACCTCTGTAAATCGCTTGAAAATTTCCTCAAAAGTTTTCCACAATTAAATTCAATTAAATTTCAGGAAAAATCTATTGACGACTAAGCATTAGCATGATAAATTAGTAATAACTTGAAGGTCAATGCAAGTAAAAAACAAAAAACAATTAATATTTAATAAAGGAAATATTATGACAAAATATGCAAAAATCATGGCAACTTTCGGTGTCTTAGCTGGACTCGGTGTCGCTTCACTCCCACTAGCAACCTTTGCTGCTACTACTTCAGAAACTACCGTTAAGGTTACTGTCCAAGAAGGTGTCTCTATCGCTAACGATAATTCTACCGCTGACGCTGGTAATAAAACCCCAGGTGAAGCTGGTACTGCCACTTCTAACCTTACCGCTGGTACTAACAGCGCTGCTGGTCTTAAGATCACCGTTAAGGACAAAGATGATGATACCTCTCTCCACGATGCTACCATTACCGGTACTACCGCTGGTGTAGACTTCATCCCAACCGCCGCTTCTGGTGTTGGTACTTGGAGTCTCAAGGGTGGTGATCTCACTGTAGATACTGCTATGGTTAAGAATTCTGAAGCTGCTCTCGTAGTTAAGAATACTTCCAGCGCTTCAACTGAACACGTTCCTGTAACTTACCGCATCGAACCAGGTACAGCACAACGCCAAGGTACCTACGAAGACGTCATTGTTTACACTGTCACCAAAAACTAATTTCCCGTATTGACTGACGAATCAGCTCCTGAAAAGGGGCTGATTTTTATTTGACATTCTGGTAATGCTAAACTATACTAGATATAAATAAATAGAGGACAAAATATGAAACATATTGGGAAGGTAGCTGGCGTTCTTGGCATCGCTTCTACCTGTGGACTGATGGCCTTACCGCTTAGCACTTTTGCTATTGAAAAGAAAAATAGCCTGGATGTGAATGTCACCATCGCTTCTTTTCTTAATGTAACGGCTGGTGCTAATACAGTGGCAGATACGATTAAATCAGGTCAGGTTAAAAATCTTACTAATACTATTCGTGTGAAGACGAACAGTGTCACTGGTTACAATATTAATATTCGTGATAAAGACACTAATACCAATCTAGTCCATGATACTACCGCTACTAGTGTTATCCCGGCCCTGGCTGGCGATCTCGATGGTGCTCAAGCTGGCTGGAATTATTCCGTGGGCAGTATCTCTCATAAGGCGATTACGGCTACAGATGCTTCGATTCATAAGAATCTTAACACATCTAAGCAAGTCCTTGATGAGACTACTAATATAAATTACCATGTCGCTGCTACTAACGCTCAAATCCCAGGAAACTACCAAGATGCAGTAGTTCTCACGGTTTCAGAAAATCCGGGTACTTAAAACTTTATTTTTATTGAATTAAGCTTTTGCTCGTGTATAATAAATAGCATATAACTAGGAGGTAAATGAAAAAACTTAAAGGTCTAATTTTCGGTATGGCAGTTGCGTTGCCGCTCTTTTTTGGCATCGTCCGTCCAGCCCACGCAGATAATGGTACCGAACGTCTAGCAAATCATATGCAGGTCTCGCCTGCGTCTCAGCAACTCGGGACATTAAAGCCAGGTGAAACCAAGCAGGGCTCATTCCGTGTTCAAAATATCGGTACGAATGCCTTTGATTTTAAGATTTATGCTGCGCCATATTCCGTCAGTAACGAAAGCTATGATCCAACTTTCGATGCTTCGTCTGACTACACCAAGATTTCGAACTGGTTTACTTTTAATACCACTTCTGGTCATCTGGATCCAAACTCAGAAGCCACTATCGAATATACCGTCAAGGTGCCTCAAAATGCCCCAGGTGGCGGTCAATATGCTTCCATTATGGTAGAAAACGCTTCGAGTGAAAATTCTTCCAATACTATTCGTGAAGTTACTCGTATCGGTATGTTGATCTACTCTCATATCGATGGCAAGATTAACCACTGTACTAAGATTTTGGAAAACAGCCTACCATTTATCTTATTTAACCCACCAATTTCCGGCACCTCTCGTGTCGAAAACTGTGGTAACACCGACGAGGATGTCAAGTATGTTCTCCGTGTCTTCCCATTCTTCTCTAAGGAAGAGGTCTATACTAACGAAGAAAACCCTACTTACCGCACCACTCTCCCTAATACTAAGCGCCTCAGCAAGGAAACTTGGGAAAAATCTCCGGGTATCGGTATCTTCTGGGTCGAGCAAGACATTACCTTTGGTAACGCCCACAATACATCTCGTAAGCTCGTGATTCTTTGTCCTATCTGGCTCATTGTTCTGATCGTTCTCTTCATCCTCTCAGTTATCTTCTGGCTTGTTTCAAAGAAATATGAGAATAAAAAATCTAATACTAAGTCCACACCTCGCGTCGAATCTGATTTCTAAAGGAGTATTTGATGAAAACCAACATTAAACGTATCTTGACTCTAGCCCTCTTTGGGCTAGGTCTCTCCGGGTTCTTCGGTCTAGTGAAAACCACTGCTACTTATGCCGACGAAAAACCAGCTGAAAAGCCAAAAGTCCAAATCCAAATTTCCCCAGTGAAAAACACCGTCTATCTCAAGGGTGGCGATGTTTCCGACTTCACCTTTAATGTTTCTAACATCGGTACCGATCCTTTCGATTTTAAGGTTTACGCTACTCCATATTCCATCTCAAACGAAAAATATGAATTAAACTTCTCCAAGGAAAGTTCTCGTACTCAAATTACTCGTTGGACTACTTTTCAGGATGCTTCCGGAAATTACGTATCTGATGTCACCTACTCTGTTCAGCCAAACGAAACCAAGGTCGTGAAATATCGCGTCACCGTACCTCAGGATGTGCCAGCCGGTGGTCAATATGCTGTTATCTTTGCTGAAGCCATTCCGAAAGACGACCTCAATTCCACTGGCATTAAGACGGTTTCTCGTGTCGGCTTAACTCTCTATGGTAAAACCGAAGGTGAAACCAGGGAAGAGGCAAAAATTTCCAAATACCATCTCGACGGTTTCCGTGTGTCTGGTAATATTCGTACCTCCGCTACTGTCGAAAATACTGGTAATACCGATTTTCGTGCCACTGTTAGTATGAAAGTAGAAAAGCTCTTTGGCGGTTCAATCTTTGAAGATACTAAGGGCTTCGACGTCTTGCCTGATACGGCTCGTGATGTTGATCTGGAATGGAAGGACAGCCCAGCCTTCGGTATCTACCGTATTACTTCCACGGTTTCTGCCGCTGGCAAGGAAGAAAAATCCACTAAGATCGTCTTAATTGTTCCGATATTTGTTCTGATTATTCTGTTTATGCTATTGACAACGGCTGTAGTATGGTTTATTATCGTACTTAGAAAGCGTCGTGCTCAAAAGTCTAAGTTAATTATTTAGATATAAGCACTAAAAAATAAAAATAAAAAAGGCGAAAAATGAACAAAAAATCAATCATCGGCGCATTAGGAATAGCAGGTCTCACCATAATCGGTGGCCTGGCGCTCACCAATCAAACTTACGCCCAGGAGACTGCTTCTTCCGAAGTAACCGTCCAGGTCAAAGTTCTTCCAAACGGGCAATCAGTTGCTATCAAGTCACCAACTTCTGATAGCAAGGTTCTTGAAAAACAAGTTCCACTTAATATTGACTTTACCAAGTCCAAAACTATTGAATATGAAATTAAGCTCACCGACAAAGACGGTACTACCACTACTATCGCTAACGAAACTGTTAATGTAAGTAATGCTGGTGCAGCTAATAGCGGTTCGAAGACAATTCCTCTCGATATGCAACAGCTCACGAATGGCGTCTTCGGTAAAGTTTCTATCAAGGTTACCGTCGATGGTAAAGCTGAAACTGCCGATACAGTGGAATTTAATTATGTCCCAATAGAGGTTGAAAAAACTCAGGCCAACTCAAATGGTTACACTGGTTTCAACGTTCATCACGCTGCTGGAGTTGCTAAACTGAAGCTCACTATCAAAGATAAGGATGGCCACAAAATTGGCGATAAAGAAATCGAAATTACCGATCCAGCCGCTTTAACTAATGGTGGGACCGTAGCGTTCAACTCTGAAGAAATTAATAATCATTTGGAAAAGGGTGATTACGTTCTTGAAGTTACTGCCCTCAATGGCGCAGGTGATGATCTCGCTAAGTCAGAACTCGCCAACTTTAAGTTTGCTGGTAAGGAAGAACCAGCTAAGCCAGCTACTCCAGACAAGAATGGTGGGAAGAAAGTCCCAGCCATACCTAATACTGGTGGATCCGTCTTTGCAGGTATGAATCTTTCATCCTCAGACTTCCTCGCTTCCGGCATTGCCGTCTTCGCCTTCCTCTCTCTTCTCGCCGTCGTCTTCTTGAAGAAGGGTAAGAAATCCGGCTACCGCCGTTAAGTTCGATTCTAAAAGACCTCCTCACGGGGGTCTTTTTTCTTTCAATTAAATTATGGTTGAAATCTTCGCTTAAATATCATATAATAAATCTGCTGGACGATTAGCTCAGTTGGCTAGAGCGCGTCTTTGACGTAGACGAGGTCAGAGGTTCAAATCCTCTATCGTCCACCAGTAATTCAGGCTAAGAGCCTGTTTTTTTGCGTTCCACTGAGAGGTTTAGTATTTCCGAGTTTTTATTCTAAAAGCATTATCCTAAAATTCTTATGGCCTAGATATGTTACAATATAATTAATTAAACTGCACTGGAGCTAGTATGAAAATTCAAGATAAAATTAATGCCTATCTTAATACAGCAATCTCTACTACCGTGGCGATGGTGTTACTCGGCCTCTTCTTTGCTTTGCTTCCAGAATTTGCCATCAATCTCTTGCGTCTACTTCTTGCCGCCGGCTTCCTGCTTGCCGGTTTCAGTATGATTGTGAGCCGAATCTATTCGCGTTTCATCCGCATGTTTTCCAGCAACTTCCTCGGCGCCTTTCTTATCGTAGTGGGCCTCGTCTTTCTCTTCTACCCAGGCATTCTCAGCCTTATTCCGACGACTATCGGTCTTGTCATTATGATTTCGGCGATTTCCCGTATCGGCTATACTATGGAACTAAAAAACGTCTCCAAATCTGCTTATATCACTTCTATTATTACTAATCTTTTGTCCTTGACTGCCGGTATTGCCATTATCGTCTATCCGTTTGACGCTTCCGCCATCGCCTTATCTCTGATTGGCTTCATTATGATCGGTTATGGTCTCTCGGATCTGATCAATATTATTGTCTTAAAGAAACACGTTGAGGAATTCACTGATCGTTATAATCTAGTTTCCAAATTTTCTAGTTCCAAAAAATCCGACACTAACTTAGATGACGTTGAAGAAGCAGAAATTGTCGACAATAAGAAAAAATAATCGTGCTTATTCAGGTTCAGTTAAACAATTAAGAAAGACACCTAAAACAAAAAAGAAACAATCCTGTATAATAGATAGTAAGCTTTTATTATTTTAACTCGGAGTTTTATTTTATGGCCGACACTAAAAAAGAACAGGAGCGCGCAGAATTACATCGTACTATTTGGAACATCGCCAACAATCTACGCGGTTCAGTGGATGGCTGGGATTTTAAACAGTACATTCTTGGCATGCTCTTTTATCGCTTTATTTCAGAAAACTTAACGAACTACATAAACGAAGGTGAGCATAAAGCCGGCAATACGAGCTTTGACTACGCTGATATCTCCGACGAACAGGCCGAAACAATCCGCGAAGAAATGGTAGATACTAAAGGCTTCTTCATTCTACCAAGCCAACTCTTTAAGAACGTCCGTAAGAATGCACGAAATGACGAAAACTTAAATGAAACACTCGAAAAAGCCCTAAACTCCATTGAAGACTCCGCTAAAGGCCATGATTCCGAATACGACATGAAAGGTCTCTTTGACGACCTTGATGTTAATAGCAATAAACTCGGTAGTTCCGTAGCAAAACGCAACGACCACCTCGTCCAACTTATGGACGGTGTTGGTGAGATGAAACTTGGTAATTACCAAGACAATACCATCGATGCATTCGGTGACGCCTACGAATTCCTCATGGGTATGTACGCATCAAGTGCCGGTAAATCTGGTGGCGAATTCTATACTCCACAGGAAGTATCAGAACTTCTTACGAAGCTCGCCGTAATGGGTAAAACATCTGTCAATAAGGTTTACGATCCGGCTTGTGGCTCGGGTTCACTTCTGCTCAAATTCGCAAAGATTCTCGGCCGCGATAATGTCCGCCAAGGCTTTTATGGCCAAGAGATCAATATTACAACTTACAACCTTTGCCGCATCAATATGTTTCTTCACGATATCGACTACGATAAGTTCGATATTGCACTCGGTGATACGCTTATAGATCCTGGGCACTGGGATGATGAGCCATTTGAGGCAATCGTATCCAATCCGCCATATTCGATTCACTGGGAAGGCGAAAGCAACCCAGTTCTCATTAACGACCAACGCTTTTCGCCTGCTGGCGTCTTAGCGCCGAAGTCGAAAGCCGACCTCGCATTTATCATGCACTCACTTAGCTGGCTCGCCACAAATGGCGCAGCCGCAATTGTTTGTTTCCCAGGTATCATGTATCGCGGTGGCGCTGAGCAAAAGATTCGCAAGTACTTAGTAGACAATAACTTCGTAGATACCGTGATTCAACTACCAGACAACCTATTCTACGGTACGAGCATCGCGACGTGCATCATGGTTCTTCGAAAGAATAAATCCGAGAACTCAACGCTATTCGTCGACGCAAGCAAAGAGTTTGTCAAAGTCACAAATAGCAACAAGCTTACTAACACAAATATTGAAAAGATTCTTGAATGGGTTAAAGAGCGTAAAGATGTCGATCATCTCGTTCGCTTAGTGCCAAACGACGAAGTAGCTGAACAAGGCTACAATCTTTCAGTTTCTACCTATGTTGAACCAGAAGACACTCGCGAAAAAGTAGATATCAAGAAGCTTAATGCCGAACTAAAAGAAATCGTTAAGCGTGAGAACGAACTCCGTCAGAAGATTGATATAATAATCGAAGAAATCGAGGGGAGTGAAAATGCCTAGAGACTTTAATTTCCTAATTTATAAATCAGAAGATGAAGATTTATCCGTAAATGCTTATATTAAAGACGAAACGATTTGGTTAACACAAAAATCAATGTCCGAGCTATTCGGGGTTAACCCGCAGGCGATAACCAAGCATTTACAGAATATCTACAACGAAGGCGAACTGGAACAAGCCGCAACGTGTTCCAAAATGGAACAAGTTCAAGACGAAAGTGGTAGAGTCGTTAGGCGGGAAACACTATTTTATAATCTCGACGCTATCATCTCGGTCGGTTACCGCGTTAACTCATCTCGGGCCACGCATTTTAGAATTTGGGCAACCAAAATTCTAAAAGAATATATGATAAAAGGTTTTGTTCTTGACGACGACAGATTAAAACAAGGCGAGGCAGCCTTCGGTAAAGATTACTTCCGTGAACTCTTGGAACGCGTACGTTCAATTCGTGCGAGTGAGAGACGTATTTGGCAACAGATCACCGACATCTTTGCTGAATGCAGTATCGACTACGACAAAAACTCCGAGATAACACACGATTTTTATGCGATGATTCAAAATAAATTCCATTATGCCATCACTGGCCAAACAGCGGCCGAAATTATAGATTCGCACGCGGACCATACGAAGCCAAATATGGGTCTAACAACCTGGAAAAACTCGCCTAGTGGCAGAATTCTAAAATCCGATGTTACAGTCGCAAAAAACTATCTAGACGAAAAACAAATCCGTAGACTTGAGCGTGCCATTACGGGATTCTTTGACTACATAGAAGATCTGATTGAAAATGAAGTTACGTTTACAATGGAAGACTTTGCTAAAAGCGTGAATGAATTTTTGAACTTCCGTCGTTTCAATATCTTAGAGGGCAAAGGCCGCATCTCGAAGAAAGATGCCGACAAGAAAGCCATTGCCGAATATACTGTGTTTAACAAGACGCAGATGATTAATTCTGACTTCGATAAAGAAGTAAAGAGAATACTAGAGGGTAAAAATGAGTAAGATTGATGAGTTGATTAAAGAAAAATGCCCAAATGGCGTAGAATACAAACCGCTCAGCGAGCTTATGAATTATGAACAGCCTGGAAAGTATATCGTATCTAGTACCGACTACGATGATGATTTTGAAACGCCAGTATTAACCGCAGGGCGAAGCTTTATTCTTGGATACACAAATGAAACTGACGGTGTCTATCAAGCTAGTAAAGAATCTCCGGTAATAATATTTGATGACTTCACTACATCATCTCACTGGGTTGATTTTCCGTTCAAAGTTAAATCATCTGCCATGAAATTACTAATCGCTAAGGATGATAATATTGCTACTCTACGTTACTTATACTTTTGCATTAAAAATATAAAGTATGAACCTGGCTCACATGCACGTCAATGGATCGACAAATATTCAAAAATAAAAGTTCCTGTACCGCCACTCGAAATTCAGCAAGAAATTGTAAGCGTGCTAAACTTATTTACAGAGCTGGAAGCAGAGCTGGAAGCAGAGCTGGAAGCAGAGCTGGAAGCTAGGAAGCGTCAGTACGAACACTATAGGGATTACCTACTTTCATTTGAAAATATAGCCGGTGAGGGGGGGCAAGTTGAGTGGCTTACACTGGATGACATCTTCGATATCAAGAACGGATATACTCCATCAAAGAAGAACTCTGGATACTGGGAAGGCGGCAATATTCCGTGGTTCAGAATGGAAGATATTCGTCAAAATGGTCGCATACTTAACGATTCAATTCAGCATGTTACTAATTTAGGCGTAAAAAGTTCAGGGTTATTTAAGCGCGGTTCGATCATGGTAGCAACAACGGCCACGATCGGAGAGCACGCGCTGATAGAAACCGATTATCTAAGCAATCAGCAATTAACGAATCTTACAATTAAAGATAAATATACCGAGTTGATTCTTCCGAAATATGCCTTTTATTACTTCTTCATCGTCGATAGACAATGCTTAGGAGTAGCAAATTTTAGCGGTGGAATTCCAATAGTTGATCAAAGTAGATTCAAGAAGCTCAGGTTCGCAGTACCGCCATTGAAGGTTCAAGAACGCATAGTTTACGTCCTAGATAATTTTGACGCCGTCTGTAACGACCTCAATATTGGCTTGCCGGCTGAAATTGAGGCGCGACAAAAACAATACGAATACTATCGCGATAGACTTCTAAGCTTCGACGCAGTAATCGGTGCCGGCACCGAGAGAGAGAGAGAGAGAGAGAGAGAGGAGTAGCTAAGCTACGTCGATACATCTTTGGTTACGCGAATACCCGACTGAATGATGTAATATTATCGCTAAATACAGGCCTAAACCCTCGTTCCTTCTTCAAGCTTAACACTGACGATGCTACGAATTATTACATTACAATACGCGAAATACATGATGGTAATATAATTCCTACCGATAAAACCGATAGGATGAATAACGAAGCGCTAAGACTGTGCAACAACAGGTCAAACCTTGAAGCAGGCGATGTGTTATTCTCTGGAACTGGGACAATTGGCGAAACTGCAGTTATTACAGCTACGCCTAAAGACTGGAATATCAAGGAAGGTGTCTATACTATAAAACCAGATCAAGAATTCATAATTCCAATGTTCCTCAGATATGCATTAATGTCCAAAGACATAATCAAAGAATACGAAAAGAAGATCGTCGGTGGTACGGTTAAGAGCATCCCGATGAAAGAGCTGAAAAATATTTCAATCTGTATTCCAACATTAGAAAAACAGCAAGAGATTATAGACTTAGTAGATAGGTTCAATACCTTATGCAACGATATTAAGTCCGGCCTTCCTGCCGAGATCGAAGCACGCCATAAACAATACGAATATTACCGCGACGAACTGCTCTCTTTTAAGGAGATATGAGGAGTCTTGTGCTTGTTGCTCAGGCCTTAAAACACTTTAGCTTTATGATATAATATAAGATATGAGCAAGTTCAACATGATTGCGGAAAGCGAAGTTTCTACAGTCCTCGCCGAATACAAGCCTGAAGATAAAAAATATACGGCCTACCAGAGCGAAGCCGAGCTTGAACGCGAACTAATACAGAACTTGCAGGAGCAAGGATATGAATATCTGCAAATCCATAACGCTCACGATCTCGAAGATAATTTACGCATTCAGCTTCAAAAGCTAAACAATTACGTCTTTTCTGATAGCGAATGGCAAAGATTCTTCTATGAAAATATCGTCGGTAATTCTGAAGGCATTGTCGAGAAAACTCGCAAGATCCAAGAAAAAGATACCGCGATATCGTTCCGTGCAGAAGATGGCCATACGCAGAACATTCGCCTACTTGATAAAAAGAATATCCATAACAACAGCCTACAAGTTATCAACCAATACACTGTTGGCAAAGGCGAAGGCGCAGAACACGATAATCGTTATGACGTCACAATTCTCGTCAATGGTCTTCCTATCGTTCATATCGAGCTAAAGCGACGCGGTGTAAGACTTCGCGAAGCTTTCAACCAAATCAAACGCTACTCACGCGAGAGTTTCTTCGCTGGTAGCGGTCTTTTTGAATACGTTCAAATCTTCGTAATTTCCAACGGAACTCATACGAAATACTATTCAAACACGACGCGTGAAAGCCATATTAAAGAACTTGGCGAAGCCGGTCGTAAGAAATCCAAAAAGACGAGCAACAGCTTTGAATTTACAAGCTACTGGGCCGATGCCAAGAATAAGACTATTCCGGATTTGGTAGACTTTACAAAAACATTCTTCTCGAAGCATACAATTCTAAACATCTTGACGCGCTACTGTGTATTCGATACGGATAACAAGCTACTCGTAATGCGCCCGTATCAGATCGTAGCAACCGAAAGAATCATAAATCGTATAGAGACCTCAACTAACTACAAAAAGCTCGGTACGACGGCCGCTGGTGGTTATATTTGGCACACTACTGGCTCAGGTAAGACACTTACAAGCTTTAAGACCGCTCAGCTCGTAGCAAAGATGTCGTATATCGATAAAGTCTTATTCGTGGTAGATCGCAAAGACTTAGACTATCAGACGATGAAAGAATACGACCGCTTCGAGAAAGGCGCCGCAGATGGTAATACTTCAACGCGCGTCCTTCAGAAACAGCTCGAATCGGATAATTCGCACATCATTGTTACAACAATCCAAAAACTTGGTGTATTTACTAAAAAGAATCCAGAACACGACATATACAATAGGCACGTCGTAATTATCTTTGACGAATGCCACCGCTCACAATTCGGTGATATGCATACTGCAATCGCTAAGGCTTTTAAGAATTATCACCTCTTTGGCTTTACCGGTACACCTATTTTCGCATCTAACGCCGGCAACAGCGGCAATCCAATGCTCAGAACGACAGAACAAGCCTTTGGTGATAAACTCCACACGTACACGATCGTAGACGCCATTAATGACAAAAATGTGCTACCATTCCGCATTGACTATATCAATACCGTTAAAGAAAAAGACGATATAGCCGATAAACAAGTAAATAGCATTGATCGCGAGCATGCATTGCTTAGTGACGAACGCGTTTCCATGGTTGCTTCATACATTCTCGACCATTTCGACCAGAAGACAAAAAGAAATCAGTTCTATAGCTTTAACCGCACAATGAATGTAGCCGATGTCGTAAAGTTTGGCGACTCAAAACGCGAAACATTACTTGGCAGAATGAATGGCTTTAACTCAATCTTTGCTGTCGCGTCCATTCCGGCCGCAATGAAATACTATACTGAGTTTAAGAAACAGTTAGCTGAGAGAAACAACTCACTCAAAATCGCAACTATTTTCAGTTTCGCCGCAAATGAAGACGATCCAGAAGAAGGCTTTATCTTCGATGAGGACTTAGATGTTATAGGGATGGATCAGTCGTCGCGTGACTTCCTAGAGTCAGCTATCTCCGACTATAATAGAAACTTCAATACGAATTACGATACATCTTCTGATTCGTTCCAAAACTATTACAAAGACCTGTCGCTACGCGTAAAGAACCGCGAAGTAGATCTACTTATCGTCGTGAATATGTTCCTAACCGGCTTTGATGCCACGACGCTTAATACGCTCTGGGTAGATAAAGAATTAAAGATGCATGGTTTGGTCCAAGCGTTTTCACGCACGAACCGTATCCTTAACTCAGTCAAGCAATTTGGCAACATTATTTGTTTCCGAAATTTAGCCGAAAAAGTTGATGAAGCAATTGGTTTATTTGGCGACCGTGATGCAAGCGGTATCGTACTTCTAAAAAGCTATGATGAGCACTTCAATGGCTATGACGAAAATGGTGAACACAAAGTTGGTTATACCGAATTAATCGCCGAGCTTTCCGAAAAGTTCCCACTTGGCGAACGCATCGAGGGTGAACAAAACCAGAAAAACTTCATCAAGCTCTTTGGCAAGATCCTAAGAATGCGCAACATCCTCACGTCGTTCGACAGGTTCGAACAAGAAGATATCTTATCGCCAAGAGATTTACAGAACTACCAGAGCGAATACCTCGACTTGTACCAAGAACTTCGTCCATCCAGCCCAACCGAAAAAGAAGACGTGAATGATGATCTTGTATTCGAAATTGAACTCGTGCGCCAGGCCGAAGTTAACGTCGATTACATTCTCGCACTCGTCGCGAAGTATCATGAGTCGAACTGCGAGAATAAGGACATTCTTACGAATATCGACAAGGCTGTTGACGCAAGTATCGAGCTCAGAAGCAAGAAGGAGCTCATCCACGACTTCATCGATCTCTACTCTTTACACGAGAATGGTGAGATTCACGACGCATGGCAACGCTTTATTAATGCCGAACGCGAAAACGAGCTTACTAAGATTATCGAGGATAACAACCTAAATCCCGCAGAAACCAGAAGGCTTATCTCTAACTCATTCCGCGATGGCGTATTCAAGACCACAGGAACCGACGTAGACCGCATTATGCCGGCTATGTCGCGCTTTGGCGATAGTAACCGCTCTGGCAAGAAGAAAGGCATTATTGAGCGACTTGTGAGCTTCTTCGAGAAATACTTTGGAGCGATCTAAAGACTACTCGAAATTGATACACAAAAAAGGTGATTTACGCATATAAATCACCATATAATTTCATTTTCGAACCTGAGTTTTTTAAGGCTCCTCTGTTGGTGAGTCGGGAGGGACTCGAACCCTCGACACCGGGCTTAAAAGGCCCGTGCTCTAACCTGCTGAGCTACCGACCCAGAGTACTCTCTTATTATATGCCTACCCTCTCAAAAAATCAAGCAAAATATGGTATAATATTCAGAGTAAAAAATAAGGGCAATATGAATAATAAAGAAAATATCCGTAATGTTGCAATCATCGCGCACGTTGACCACGGTAAAACGACGCTGGTGGATGCACTTTTGAAACAATCTAATACCTTCCGTGACAACCAAGCCGAAATGAGTCAGACTCTCATTATGGACTCTGGTGACCAGGAACACGAGCGTGGTATTACCATTACCGCCAAGCAAACCTCGGTCTATTACCACGATCATAAGATTAATATTATCGATACTCCGGGCCACGCCGACTTCTCTGGTGAGGTGGAACGTACTCTGAACATGGCCGACGGTGTACTTTTGGTGGTCGACGCCCAAGAAGGCCCGATGCCACAGACCAAATTCGTTTTGAAGAAAGCCCTTGATCTTAAATTAAAACCAGTCGTAATTATCAATAAAATCGACAAGCCTGCCGCTCGCATTGAAGAAGTGAAAGACGAAATTTCTGACCTTTTCTTGGAGCTTGCGACCGAAGAATCTCAGCTTAACTACCCAATTTACTACGCTATCGCGCGTGATGGTCGTGCCGGTAAGACCGAAAATCTGGATAATGATCTACATGTAATTTTCGAATCAATCATCAATGATATCCCTTCACCGAAGGTCGATGAAGATTCTGAGAAAGGTCTGCAACTCCTTGTCGCTTCACTTGCTTCTGATAATTACCTTGGTAAATATGCCATTGGTAAAATTTTCCGTGGCAATATCAAGCATGGTCAATCGATTAAGATCGTGAAGACTCATTTCAATAATGGTGAGCCAGAAGTCACGACCGAAAATGGTAAAGTTGACCGCATCTTCGTCTATCGTGGTCTCGGCAAGGAAGAGGTTGATGAGGCTTTTGCTGGCGATATCGTCGCGGTGACTGGTATTCCAAGCGCTAACATCGGTGATACCATTGCCGCCTTTGATAATCCAGAAGCCCTGCCAACTATCGAGCTTGAACCGCCTACTCTCAGTATTTATATTGGTCCAAACACTAGCCCACTTAAGGGTCAAGAAGGTGAATTTACCACCTCTCGTCAGATTTCTGATCGTTTGCACAAAGAACTTGAGACTAATATCGCTTTGAAAATTGCCCAAGACGGTCTCGGCTACAAAGTTTCTGGTCGTGGTGAGCTTCATCTCTCAGTTTTGATTGAAACCATGCGCCGTGAAGGTTATGAACTCGAAGCTGGCCGTCCAGAGGTGGTCTATAAGGAAATTGATGGCAAAAAATGTGAACCATTTGAAGACCTTACCATTGAAGTCACCCCAGAATACGTCGGTGCGGTCTCGCAAGAGCTTGGTATTCGTAAGGCTGATCTAGTTGCTCAGGAAATTACTTCCGGTGGCGCCGTCCGTTTTACCTATGAAATCTCTACTGCTGCCTTGATTGGTCTTCGCAATAGCTTGATGACCGATACTAAGGGTACCGTGATTATGTCTTCTATTCCAAAGGGATACCGTCCAGTTGAAGGTAAGTACAAGCCAGAGCGTAATGGTGTTTTGATTTCTTTTGAAACTGGTACTTCTACCGCTTATGCTCTCGACATGGTGCAGGCTCGTGGTATTCTCTTCATCCCGCCACAGGTTCCTGTTTATCAAGGTATGATCGTCGGTCTTTCGAACAAGAAAGAAGATATTGATATCAATGTTTGTCGCGAAAAGCAGCTCACCAATATGCGTACTCACGCCTCTGATGGCGCAATTCAGCTTACCCCATATACCAATCTCAGCCTCGAGCAATGTCTCGACTTCCTGCTCGATGATGAACTTCTCGAAGTTACTCCGAAAAGTCTTCGTCTCCGCAAGCGCCAACTCGATCCAATCAAGCGCAAACGCGAAGCCAGGAGCTAAAATGTCCCAACCGGCGTATCTTATCGATTCACATTGTCATCTCCATGACCTGGATTTTTATACGCCGGAAGCACAAACTCAGGCCCTTACTGCCTGTACTAAAAAGCAGGTCGAAAAGCTGATTTGCATCGGTACTGACCACGAGGATTCTTTTCAGGCTGCCGAATTTGTTGCCCAAAATCCCACCAAACTCTTCTGGAGCTATGGCATCCACCCCAATGAATTTGACAAGCCTAGAAAAGATGTTCAATTTGAACATAATAATCGTCCTGTGGCAATTGGGGAAGTCGGGCTAGATTATCATTACGGTGAAAATGATAAATTGGATCAGGCAGGATTGCTCGAAGAAATGTTGGATCTCGCGATTCGCGAAGATTTGCCACTGATTTTTCATGTCCGCGAATCCTTCGATGATTTTTTCGCGATTTTAGATAATTTTTCTACCGCCAAAATTCGTGGTGTCGTGCATTCTTTCTCTGATAATAAGAAAAATCTTAAAAAATCTCTAGAACGTGATTTTTATATCGGCGTAAATGGTCTTGCTACTTATTCTACTTTGCCGATGCCGCCAATCGAGCGAATTCTCCTCGAAACTGATGCGCCATTTCTCGCTCCCGTGCCACTGCGTGGTCAAACCAACCAGCCGGTGAATGTCCACTATGTAGCCAAGTGGCTATCTGAAAAACTCGGATTAGACTTTGATGAGGTCGCGAGAATTACTACCGAAAATTCCGAGACTCTCTTTAATTTAGGAGCCAAAAAATGATTTATTTAGATTTTGCGGCCGCTACGCCAGTCCATCCTAAGGTACTCGAGGCGATGCTGCCCTATTTTAGTGAAAATTTTTACAATCCTTCTGCGCCGTATCTCCCAGCCAAACATTTGCGCGGTGAATATGAGGCGAAAAAATCCGCTCTTGCTCAGACTATTGGCGCAAAATCACCAGATTTAGTTATCACGGCTGGTGCGACTGAATCGATTAATCTGGCGTTTACTGTCCTAGAAAATTACCCTGACACTGAAGCTCTGATTTTAGCCACCGAGCATGCCTCGGTGCGAGAATCTGCCAAGCATTATGCGAAAACCGTCGGGGAAATCGCCGTCGATCAGACTGGTTTGATTAATCTGAAAGATTTGGCCACAAAAATTACCGAAAAAACTGTTCTAATTTCCGTCGCGATTGCTAATAACGAACTCGGCACCATTCAACCACTTAGTGAAATTGCCGAAATTATACGACGCACGCGTGAAAAACGTCTAGCTACTGGTAATCTCACACCACTTTATCTTCACTCTGATGCTTCGCAGGCGGCGAGCCTCCTCGATCTCTCGGTGGCGCGTCTCGGAGTAGATCTCTTGACGCTTAATTCCGCCAAAGTTTATGGGCCGAAGGGAATTGGCGCTCTTTATATTTCTCGCGGGGTTAAACTTAGTCCGATCTCTTATGGCGGTGGCCAGGAAATGGGCCTGCGTTCGGGTACGGAAAATGTGCCTCTCCTCATGGGTTTCGCGGAAGCTTCGGTGCGTGCGAAAGCTCACATTTCCGCCAGTCGTAAAAAATATGAAAAATATAATCAACTATTCCGCCAGATTTTGCTGGAAAAATCTCTCGTTACTCCGAAATTCCTAGGTAACAAGAAGCATCAATTAGCTAACTTCTGCCCGGTCTGCTTCGATGGCCTCGATGCTGAGCGCCTGATTTTTAAGCTAGAAGATCGTGGCATTCTCCTTTCTACTGGCGCCGCCTGTGCCGCCTCGAAAGGTCAAAAATCCCATGTACTTTCCGCCATCGGTCTCACTGATTCAGAAATTTCTGGCTCACTCCGCGTCACTTTCGGTGAGCTAAATACTGAAGAGCAAATTCGCGAAGCCGCAACGGTGATCGCCGAAGTAGCTAATCAAGAAGCTAAGCGCATCGGTCTGTTGTCAGACGAGGTGGTTTTGAAAGAATCGCACGATACTGAACTAGGCCAAGCAAATTCTACCGAATTCAGTCAAAATCAAGGGGTCGCCCATGAATGACACTGTAGTCAAAATCAAGGAGCCGCTCATGAATAACCCTGCAGCCAAACCGAAAACCGTCTTCGTCGGCATGTCTGGTGGTGTCGATTCTTCCGTTTCTGCTGTTTTACTCAAAAATGCCGGTTATCACGTGGTCGGAGTTTATATGAAGAACTGGTCGAAGGACCTTCCAGGCATGAAATGCCCTTGGGCGGAAGATTTGGCTGATGCCAAGCGCGTGGCTACGAAATTAGATATTGATTTTCGCATTTTTGATTTTGAGACTGAGTATCATGCTAAGGTGGTAGATTATATGATCGAGGAATTCAGGAAGGGGACTACCCCGAATCCTGACGTGATGTGTAATCAAGAAATCAAGTTCAAACTTTTTTACGACATCGCCATGAGCCAGGGTGCAGATTTTATTGCCACGGGCCATTATGCTGTATCTGAGGGCGGTAATCTGAAACTCGCGACCGATACGAATAAGGATCAAACTTACTTCCTCTATCGTATTTCCGACGAAGCTATTTCGCATACTCTCTTTCCTCTTGGCAAAATGTTAAAACCAGAGGTGAAGCAATTAGCTGCCGAATTTGGTCTCGATAATGCCTACAAGAAAGAATCGATGGGGGTTTGTTTCGTGGGCGAAGTCGGGATTAAGGATTTTCTCCAAGAATATATCGAGGTGGTGCCTGGCCAGATTATCGATCGCGATACTGAAGAAGCACTCGGCACACACGAAGGCGCGGTCTTCTATACTATCGGACAACGTCACGGTTTGAGTCTCGGCGGCGGACTGCCTTATTATGTGGTGGGTAAAGACATGGCGAAAAATCTGGTATATGTTTCGAAAAACCTCAATCACTTAAATCTTTGGACCAAGACTTTGAAATTAAAGGATGTAATCATTCGTCAAATCCATCAGGCCACCGGTGATATCCAGCCGAATCTCGCTAAGCTTACTTGTCGTGTGCGTCACCGTGCACCACTCATTTCTTGTACTCTTAACCCAGAAACTAACGAAGTGACGCTAAATGAAGAAATCAAACATCCAGCAGCCGGCCAATCTGTGGTCTTTTATGCCGGTGACGTCTGCATCGGCGGCGGTATTATTGCAGAATAATTTTTAACAGAAAATTTATCACTGGCTTAGGTGGCAAAAATCACCACTCCTAAGAAAAAATAACCGCTCTTCGCGGCTATTTTTTATTTTTTATCGAAGCAGGCGTAACCCTTAGTTAATTCCAATTTGCGCTTCAGGTCATCGACTGTTTTCTTCAGACCATCTTTTTGAATTTTTTCGTCCAGATCACCAAGGTCGAAATCCTCGCCGTCGTCCGTAGTGGCTGAAACCAAATTTTCTACCGTTGGATCGATCTTAATCGTGAGTGTATTCTGTGCGGATTTACAGCTAATCGTTAGCAACCCATCGCCGTTAGCCATATTTTTCACGACTATGAAGAGGATTATACCCACAATCCCGATTAGGAACAGGGTAATTATTTTTTTCATTTGCGGCGTCCTTTTATTTAATCTATTTTAATTATATATAACATGAGCATTTTGTAAAGTTGTGTAAAACTCGAAGTTCTGCAGAATATGGTATAATTACCCCCATGAATGCAAGTGAAATCCGTCAAAAATTTCTTGAATATCAAACTAGTCGTGGCCACCAGGTAATCGCTCCAGCGCGTTTGGTTTTGGAAAATGATCCGACCACCCTTTTCACTGGTTCTGGCATGCAGCCTCTTTTGCCATATCTTCTCGGTGAACCTCATCCTGCCGGTCAGCGTCTGGCAGATTCACAGCCATGTTTGCGTTTGCAGGACATTGAAGATGTGGGTGATCCACGTCATACTACGGTTTTCGAAATGCTCGGTAACTGGTCACTGGGTGATTATTTTAAGCAAGAGCAAATTCCAGCCTTCTTCAAATTTCTCACCGAAGTGGTCGGGCTCGATCCACATAAAATTTACGTCACTTGCTTTATTGGTAATGAAAAATACGGCATCCCAAAAGATACCGAATCAGCTGAAATCTGGCAACGTGTTTTTGCCGAAGCGGGCGTACAGGCGGAAATTGCTGAAATTGGCTCCAGTGAAGATGGCGCCAAGCGTGGTATTAAAGAAAACGAGCATATTTTCTTCTACGATGATCATGAAAACTGGTGGAGTCGTGGCGGTGGCGTCGAAACTACCCCGATTGGTGATCCGTGTGGTCCAGACTCCGAAGTTTTCTATGATTTTGGCGAAGACAAGCAAGATGTCGCGAAATATGGCAAATCTCATCCTGCCTCGGACGGTGCACGCTTCATGGAAATCGGTAACCAAGTCTTCATGCAATATAAGCGCAACCAAGACGGTACCTTCTCGGAATTGACTAAGAAAAATATCGACTTCGGTGCTGGTCTTGAACGTATTGCCGCGGCCGCCATGGATTCTTTCGATGTTTTCGAAACTTCACTCTTAAAACCAATTATCACCAAGCTCGAAGCCATCTCTGGTCTCAGTTACGCTGACCACACCGAAGAAATGCGCGTGATTGCCGACCATTTGCGTGGCGCTTATCTACTTTCGGCTCAGGGTCTCGTTCCAAGCAATAAGCAGCAAGGTTACGCCCTTCGCCGTTTGATTCGTCGTGCCGTGATGAAAGCTACCAACCTCGGTATCGACCAAGATTTCTTGGCTCAAATCGTACCAATTATTGCCGAAAATTACCAAGATCTTTCGAATAAAATTCTTACCAATCGTGCCGACGCCTTGAATGTTTTGATTCGCGAAGAACAGGCCTTCCGCCGCAGTATCCACCGCGGTCTTAAGGAGCTTCATAAGCTTAAAGACCAGGGTCTTACCGGCAAAGAACTCTTTATGCTGCAGGATACCTATGGCTTCCCACTCGAGTTATCTCTCGAAGAAGCCAAGCAAAACCAAATTAGTCTCAGTGAAAACTGGCAAGCTGAATTCCAAGCTAGTCTCAATGAACAACGCGAACGTTCTCAAACCGCCAGCAAAGGTATGTTTAAGGGTGGTCTCGAAGACCACGGTGAAGCCTCGGTGAAATATCATACCGCTACTCACTTGCTACTTGCTGCCCTTCAGAAAATTGTCGATCCGAATATCGCTCAGGCCGGCTCCAATATTACCTCTGAGCGCCTACGTTTTGATTTTAATCTCGATCGCAAACTCACCGATGAAGAGAAAAAACAAATCGAGGATCAGGTCAATCAATGGATAGAGGACGACTACCCAGTTTCTTTTGCTGAATATGATAAGGCTTACGCTCGTGACGTTCTGAAGGCGCACGGTAGCTTCTGGGAAAAATATGGCGATGTAGTCAAAGTTTATACTATCGGCGCCGCAGAAAATCCCGTCTCGCGTGAACTTTGTGGTGGACCTCACGTCGAACATACTGGCGTGCTCGGTCATTTCAAGATTAAAAAAGAAGAATCCTCAGCCGCTGGCATTCGTCGCATTAAAGCAATTTTAGATTAAGGAGAACAGGGTGGAACAATTAGCCAAATACTTTACACCAGAATTATACGAAATTGAATTAAGAATCAATAAAGACACCGAGCAGGTTCAGGGTCGAGTGAAGATTCAGGGTACTGCCAAAAGTTCCACCGTTAAACTCCACGCCAAAAATCTTAAAATTAATCAGCTAACTATTAATCAGCGCCCGACCACTTTTACGGAGGATGCTGAAACAGAAACCATTAGTTTTGCGTCACCGGCCAAGGATGCCGAAATTAGCATCGAAGCCCGTTATTCCTTGCAACTTTCACACGGTATGACTGGGCTTTATCTTTCGACTTACGAGCATGAAGGGAAGATCGAGCGGATTGTTTCTACCCAGTTTGAATCGCACTATGCCCGTATGATGTTTCCTTGCGTCGATGAGCCAGCCGCTAAGGCGAAGTTTTCTCTCAGGGTGATCGATACTGATTCGACTGACACGATTCTCAGTAATATGCCAATCAAGACCGAGCGCACCCTCACCTATACTTCGGTGAATAGTGAGCTTAACCCAAAAACTGATCCGAACGCCATGAACTTAAACACCGAAGTCACGCGTAAAATTGTGGAATTTGAAACTACTCCACGTATGTCGACTTATCTTTTGGCGCTCTGTCTTGGCCATTTTCAAAGTGCTACCACGAAAAATCAGCACGGCGTCACAATTACTACTTATGCCCCACTTAATCAAGCCAAGGAATCTCTGATTGAGCCGAACCAAATCGCCGGGGAAGCCTTAGATTTTTATGATCAAGCTTTTGGTGTGCCATATCCGTTGCCGAAACTCGATCAGGTGGCCGTGCCAGATTTTGATGCCGGCGCTATGGAGAACTGGGGTTTGGTGACTTATCGTGAATCTTGTCTTTTGATTGACAAAACTGCCACTTTAATCGATAAAATTCAAATCGCCACGGTGATTACGCATGAATTGTCGCATCAGTGGTTTGGCAATCTCGTGACTATGGCCTGGTGGGATGACCTCTGGCTAAATGAAAGCTTCGCCAATATGATGGAATATTATTGTCTCGATGCGATTCGTCCAGAGTGGAAAGTTTGGCAAGAATTTTTCGTTTCTGACTGTTATTATGCGCTGACTCGTGACACTTCACCAGATATTCAGGCCGTCAAGCAGGCGGTTAATCATCCTTCCGAGATTGAAACTCTCTTCGACCCGGCCATTGTTTATGCCAAGGGGTCGCATTTGATGTTTATGCTAATGCGTTTGATGGGTGAACAGAATTTCTTGAAGGGTTTACGGGATTATTTTGAAAAGCATCAATACAAAAACACTACTGGCGATGATCTCTGGGCCGCTTTGCAGCCTTATGCGGAATTTAATGTTTCAGACTTTATGAATCAATGGATTACGTGTCCTGGCTTCCCAATTATTGAAGGAGAAAAACAGGAACGTTTCTATCTGGATGGCCGAAGCAACCAAGAATCTTGGCCACTAGTCCAGGTTTCCGACGATATGACCGGACATTATATTATTGGTCTCACTTCCGAGGAACTTCAGGCCAAGCTCGCGCGTTTCTCTGAGTTAAGTCAGGAACAGCAATTACGCCTTTTGATTGACCAAAGTCTGCTTTTGCGTACTCCACGTGGTGATTTGCTGGCCAGTCTGGATTTACTCATGCACTTCCGCAATGAAACTAGCTTTGCGATTTGGTCAATTATTATGTCGATTCTCGGGGAACTCAAGATCTACTGTCCAGCCGAAACTCTCGCCGAAGCTAATTTGAAGAGCTATATTCGAGAACTGATTTCTCCCCAAATTGTACGTCTAAGTGTTTCGGAAAAAAACGAAGACACTGATGATGACAAAAAGCTTCGTGAATCCATCTTGAGCCTGGCGGTTTATGCGGATGATCAACCAACCATTCTTCATCTAACTGAACAATATAATATATATATCACCGACGCCCTAAATTTTGCGGCCGTTTCACCAGAATTACTATTACCGTATTTAGAGGCTGAATTTAAAAACTCCAAAGAGGCTCGTTTTAAGGAGTATCTGAATCTTTACATTAAGACCTCCTCGCCTACTATAAAATCCTTGCTCCTAGATATTATTACAGATGCCAAACGCGAGGCGCATCTTCAGACTTTATTAGATATGCTCTCGGACACTAAGATTATCCGCTTGCAGGACCATAGTGGCTACGTGCGTGACCTACTAGCTAATCATTCGACTAGAAAAGCCACTTTCGATTGGCTTTATCAAAACTGGGATTATCTTAAAAATGCTATTGATGGCAAATCACTTGATATCTACCCGAAGATTATGGCGCGTTTTATTCGCAATCAATCCGACTTTGCTTTATTCCAGGAGTTTGCCAAACGTTTCGAAAATGACCCTGCCATGAGTCGTATTATTAAAATCGGTATATATGAAATTGAAAATCGCCTAGTAATGCTTTCCAAAAATACTGAAAAACTTCATCAAAAACTCGAAAAATACTCGAAAAACCACTAAAAACCAGGGAAAAACCAGAAAAACTCAAAAATCTTCAAAAAAGTCCGAAAAAAGACTTGCATAAATTAAAAATTTGATATAAGATAGATACCAAGTTCAGCAAGTCAGAAATGACCACTGCGAAAAAGGGAAACTGCGAGAATTCTTAATATAGGATTTATTTAAATCGCACGTTGAATTAACAATTTGGACAACGATGAAAATTAAATAAAGACTTGCATTTGTATATATGAAAGAAATCCCTTCTTGGTTTCGGAAGTATATACGTGAATTAGTAATCAATCTTCGATTACTAGTTAAGTCAATGCATAAAAAGGTAAATAAGGGCACTAATAGTGGATGCCTTGACAATCAATACCGATGAAGGACGTAGAACTCTGCGATAAGTCTTGGGGAGCTGAGAGCAAGCTTTGATCCAGGAATCTCCGAATAGGGCAACCTAATACGAGTCATATCGTATTGCAATTACTTGAACACATAGAGTAATTAGACGGGAACCAGCCGAACTGAATCATCTTAGTAGGTTGAGGAAAAGAGAATAAACAATGATTCCGAAAGTAGTGGCGAGCGAAATTGGAACAGCCCAAACCTTAACATAACCATACGGTTTAACGGCCAGAGTTATGAAAGGGGTTGAGAAATTAGATAATTTTTATGTATAGCGGTCGACTAACTGTTGTCTACTCACTGTTAAGGAGTATATGCCTGGCCAAGCGGCCTTGAGCGCCTCCGAAATAGTGAGTAGACAACAATCCGACGGTTATACATAAAAACCAACATCGTTAAATGAGTGGATAATGATAAAATCCTTTAGATCATAGCAGAAGTGTTTGAATGGCACACCAAAGAAGGTGAGAGTCCTGTACGCGAAATGGTCTTAGGCATTATATATCTTTTTTCAAGTAGGACGGGGCACGAGAAACCCTGTTTGAATCCGGCAGGACCACCTGCCAAGGCTAAATATATTGATTGATCGATAGCGAACTAGTACAGTGATGGAAAGGTGAAAAGAACCCCGGGAGGGGAGTGAAATAGAACCTGAAACTTAGTGCCTACAAGGTGTCGGAGCAGCTTCGGCTGTGACGGCGTGCTTTTTGTAGAACGATCCAGCGAGTTAATGTTGTCGGCGAGGCTAAGTCAAATGATGGAGCCACAGTGAAAGCGAGCCTTAACAGGGCGAACAGTCGGCAGTATTAGACCCGAAACCGGGTGACCTAACCATGAGCAGGTTGAAGCTGCGGTAACACGCAGTGGAGGACCGAACCAGTTTGCGCAGTAAAGCATTTGGATGACTTGTGGTTAGCGGTGAAATGCCAATCGAACTCGGAGATAGCTGGTTCTCCTCGAAATAGCTTTAGGGCTAGCGTTGTGTTAGTAATCATCAGGGGTAGAGCTCTGAAAAGGTTCGGGGCCGGCAACGGTACCCACCCTTATCAAACTACGAATACTGGTGGTGTAACCACAGCAGTCAGAACGGCGGGGCTAAGCTCGTCGCTCAAAAGGGAAACAGCCCAGATCATCGTCTAAGGTCCCCAATTAACACTAAGTGGGAAACAAAGTGAAATTTCTTAAACAGCTAGGATGTTGGCTTAGAAGCAGCCATTCATTTAAAGAGTGCGTAACAGCTCACTAGTCAAGAGATTTTGCGTGGAAAATGTAACGGGGCTAAAGTGTTAAACCGAAGACATGGACTTCTGCTTATGCAGGAGTGGTAGAGGAGCGTTGATATCGCAGCGAAGTCAGATTGTAAAGTCTGGTGGAGCGTTATCAAGTGAGAATGCTGGAATCAGTAACCTTAAGACAGGTGAGAATCCTGTCGGTCGTAAGAGCAAGGTTTCCAGGGCCACAGTAATTGTCCCTGGGTTAGTCGGTCCTAAGCCGAGGCGTATCAGCGTAGGCGATGGACAACAGGTTAATATTCCTGTACAGGTAGTAGTTGTGAACAGTTCACGGTGAATGACCGGAGCGGATTAATGGTTTATCCGTCCAAGTCTCTAGGGAACTAGAGATGAGTGAAAGGTAATCTTCGGATTATTAATTCCGGGTGAAGCACTGGCTAGAAAAGCTGGTTCACTTATGCTGCTGCCTACCGTACCGCAAACCAACACCGGTGCTCGGGTCGAGTAGACCAAGACCTACGTGAGAACCTTCGCTAAGGAACTCGGCAAAAAAGCGTCCGTAACTTCGGAATAAGGACTGCCCTCTCATTAAGATGAGGATTTGCTAGAAACTCAGCAGAAGATTCAGCTAATAATATTTGGTTATTTAAAATTACATTTTTGAGACCATAAGCATGGGCGAGCGCCCTTGAGCGCGTCGAAAAAATGTAATTAAATATTTACCTTAATACTGAATTTTTTCGTTGAGACAGAACACAAATCAGGATTTGTTTTAGCAAATTCGTGTCTTTTCTAGTAGTCTAATCGTCATTTTGATGAGAGGGCCGCAGCTAAAGAGCCCACGGAACTGTTTACCAAAAACATAGGTCTCTGCTAACGCGAAAGCGGATGTATAGGGGCTGACTCCTGCCCGGTGTCGGAAGGTTAAGGGGAGAGCTTTACGGTTCGAACTGAAGCCCCGATGAACGGCGGCGATAACTATGATCGTCCTAAGGTAGCGAAATTCCTTGTCTGGTAAGTTCAGACCCGCACGAATGGAGTAATCATGTGGGCACTGTCTCGGCGAAGGCCACGGTGAACGTGCATTGGCGGTAAAGATGCCGTCTGATCATGCCAGGACGAGAAGACCCCATGGAGCTTTACTACAACTTTGCATTGATTATTGGGACATTTTGTGTAGAATAGGTGGAAGACTTTGAAGCAGATACGCTAGTATTTGTGGAGTCGAAATGTGAAATACCACCCTGAATGTTTTAGTAATCTCACTTTTGACCTGATCGGCCAAAAGGACCGTGCATGGCGGGTAGTTTAACTGGGGCGGTTGCCTCCTAAAGAGTAGCGGAGGCGTTCAAAGGT
>ERZ773031.173-NODE-173-length-34700-cov-5.177226_pt1 | contig 34700 bp, 28 predicted proteins | sample MGYA00511666_ERZ773031 | MGnify/ENA primary metagenome ERZ773031 (study PRJEB29015, sample SAMEA2738135) | human oral metagenome | biome: human oral; feature: human-associated habitat; material: saliva | place: China | collected 2250 ...
TATAAAGGCCCGTAAGCTTTACATTCTTATTTTACCATAAGCATAATTTAACGTCCACGAACGAAGAGATAACTGGCGGAAAGAATAGAGAAACTAGATGTCTGTAAAAGTTATTTCTTATGACTTAGGTAAACCGGAAACATCACAATCCTATGCTCAACTAATAGAAGCAATTAAAGGATTGGGCGGATGGGCAAAACCATTGGAATCATTTTGGTTGGTAAGTTGCGAGAAGTCGTGTCCTGATATTCGCGATTTTTTGAAACCTTACCTAGATTCCAATGATAGATTATTCGTAGCGACAATACCGCTCAATGCCTGGGCTACATATAATATACCACGAGACGTTACTGATTGGATAAAGAGTCATTAACGTAACGCCGCAAGGTCTTGGTCGCTTGCTTTGTGGTGAACCGCGACCAACCCTTGCGTTTTGGTTCTGCTAACCCTCTATAACTCCCCTACCTTGTTATTGTCCAAAAGCCATCTCCGATAGTCGGCAAAGAGTATTTTGTGCCACGTGCAATTTCATTGTTTATTTCAGATATGTGCTTATAGAGATAATCAGGGTAAGGTTCGCTATCCTTTATCAGTTCAATGTTGTAAACATTATTACTCTACTCGCACCAGAGATCTAGACTGAAAATAGAGCCTGCAAGACACCTTTTAGGGGTGTTTTTTTGTTTTAGATAATTATAGATCTTATAACTCGATTAAAAAATGCGAATCATAATAATCGAACCACTAACAGCATTTATTGGAAGAAGGCGAAATAAACAAGGGCGCCAACGACGGTACCGAGAATAATCATAAAAGTGATGGCGATGGCAAGTGAGATACCAACCCCTTTTGGACGATCTTCAACGATCATGGTGCCTTTTTTGGCCGCTTTCTTAGTATTCTCGCGTTTAGCGTAAACGTTTTTACGTGGCTTTGAGGCGCTGGTAAAGTCATCATTTTGCTTCAACATAGAAGCCGCATCAAAAGAGGTACTAACCTTAGAATTATCTTTGCGAGATTCAGAGAGGGGGCGCTTGACGATTTTGTCAGTATTGATGAATGGAGAGCGGCCACCTAAGACATAATTCATATTATTATCAGAGGTATCTGGCACAGATTCTGAAGCAGACTTTAATTCACGGTTTTTTGTAGATAGTTTCTCTGGAGCATCAGATGTGGAATCCTCAAATGCATCATAGAGGAGATCCTCTAAGTCACCGTCTTGAGTAGCCTGAACAAGAGGAGCTTGTTCCTCCTCGTGAGTTTGACGGGGAGAACCGGCGGGACGGATGCGACCGAAGAGCTTACGGTTTGGAGAGGCGACAACCTGAATACGGGAAGCGGGGAGAACCTTGGTATCACCGGCAGAGCGAAGGGCGGGTTTTGCCTGAGCATCAGAGACGGAGATAGTAGTTTTTGCCTGCATATCAACCGAGCGGGCTTGCATACGAGCGGCGGGGTTAGTAGCTTTATTGAATGGAGAAGTCTGGACGGGTGCGACGGAGATACGGCGAGAAACATTGATTCTCGAAGCCTCCTGTTGGCGTTGCATCTCTTGCATGGCACGAAGCTTACGATTTTTCTCTTCGATCTGGCGGCGACGAGCTTCTTGTTCCATGGCTTTGCGGCGAGCAGCCATTTGTTCCAGAGCTTCCTTCTGAGCCATTCTCTGTGATTCAATAGCTCGCTGACGTTCGGCCTCAAGAGCACGATTTCTCTGTTCCTCAACAGCCTGATATTCGGAAAGCTCCTGCCTGGCAGCCTCGATACGACGTTGATTGAGATTTTTTAGGCGATTTTGCTCTTCAATTTGGCGCCTAATCGCTTCACGACGTTGCATTTCTTGCTGTGCAATACGATGACGTTCGAGATCTCGGTCGGTTGGCAAAGCGGCGGCAGAGCGTCGCGCTGTCTGGACTGGAGCAAAATCCATGCGCCTATATGAGGCTGGAGATTGAGCCATTCTTGTCCTGGCTGAGCTTGGCTGTGAGATTCTAATTGATGTCCTTGATTCGTCTTGCATAAGCTTTAATCTATATTCTTATATATTATACTCGATTTTTAATATTTTTCACAAATAGCTTAAGTTTATTCGCGTACACGCTTGGCAGTTTCAATGATTTCATTAAAATTATCAGAAATGAGGCTGGATTCTCCAACAAGTACACCATTAATGCCGGGGATGGTAAGATAGGCACCAGCATTATTTGGATTGACACTACCACCATAAAGAAGAGGGATTTCTTCAGCAGTTTCCTTTCCATAAATATCAATCAGCTGTTCTTTAATCAACTGGATAGAGGCGGCAATTTCATCGGGAGTGGCAGGACGAGCTTGTTTAGAAGTGGAGATGGCCCAGACTGGCTCGTAGGCGATGAGACACTTTTTAACATCTTCGGTATCAATTTCAGAGAGGCCACCAAGAAGTTCATCTCGTAGGACATCAATGGTTTCACCAAAATTGCGTTGATTTTCGGTTTCGCCAATACAAAGTATAGGGGTGATACCACTGCGAATGGCGGCGGCAACTTTTTGACTGATATCTTTATTGGTTTCGCCAAAGATAAAGCGACGTTCGGAATGGCCGATTAAAGCATAAGAAACAACACCGCGAAGTTGAGCGATAGAAATTTCACCGGTGTAGGCGCCAAAGTCTTTTTGGTAAAAATTCTGAGCGGCTAACTTGATTTTTGATTTGTTACGTTCGAGTTGGAGAGACAAGGAGGGGAGAGAAATGGCGCTGGGGGCGATGATGATTTCGAGACCACGCGAAGGTTTAATCTTTTTAAGTAGTCGTTGAAGATAAATTGAAGAATCACCGACCGTTAAGTTCATTTTCCAGTTGCCCATCACGTATGTTTTCATGTCTCTATTATAGCATTTTTAGATTTACTTTTGAGTTTTTGTCGGTTATGATGAGCTTAAGACTAGATAAAGGAGTGAAATGAAGAAGGTTCTCGCATTTGATATTGATCAAACTTTAAATATTGCAAAAACACCGATTCCGGAAGAGATTGCGATTCTTTTGACTGAATGTCTAAATTACTTTGAAATCTGCCCAATATCAGGACAGAAGTTTGACCAATTTTTAATTCAGATCGTGGACAGATTAATTGAGGTAGCAGAAGCGACGCCAGCACAACTAAAGCATTTACATTTATTTGTAGCACAAGGGACGCAATATTATAGATACATGCCGATGGCAAACGGAAATGACGGGAAAAAATATGACCCTAAAAACTGGGAGCTGGTCTACAATTATCCGTTAACCGAAGAGGAGGCTGAATTAATCATTAAAGCTATCGAGCAGGCAGCAACCGAGCTTGGATTCTGGGAGGCTGATAAACTGCAACCTGGGGATGAAATTATTGAAAATCGTCTGTCGCAAGTGACTTTTTCGGCTTTAGGTCAAAAGGCTGGGACCAAGGAGAAGTATGCCTGGGATCCAGATTGTAGGAAACGCGAAAAAATAGTGGCAAGGGCGAAGGAATTGGCACCAGAGTTTATGTTTGAGATTGGCGGCACCACCAGTATCAATGCAGTAAAACCTGGGATGAATAAAGCTTTTGGAATGATGCATTTGATGGAAGAACTAGGGGTGGCGCGCGAAGATATTTTGTATTTTGGCGATATGACACAGCCTGGCGGGAATGACTTTCCAGTACTTGAAATGGGGATTGAAACAATTACGGTGCGCAACCATGAAGATACTGGGTATGCACTACGCGGGATCCTTGGCGTTTTATAAAACTAGGTTATGAGGGTTATGGTATAATTAGCTTATGTTAATCGAAGGTTCTAAACTCTTAAAATATCCCATCTTAAGCCTGCATACTGCTTCTAGAATTGCGGAAGTAAAGGGCTTGGTGATCGATCCTAATTTTCTAAAGGTAGTAGCCTTTGAAATCAGCGCAGCGTCATCTAGGCAAAGCTTATTTTTGGAAGTTTCTAGTGTTCGGGAGTTCTCTAAAATGGGCATGATTGTAGACTCAGATGAAGAGTTTGTTGAAAAAGATGATGTAATAAAGCTAAAGGAGACGATTGATCTTGGCTTTAGTCTGGATAATATAAAAGTAATTAGCAAAAAGAAAGCTATGCTGGGTCGAATTGAGGACTTCATCATAAATACTGAGGATTTTCAAATTATGCAACTGATCGTAAAGAGACCAATCTATAAGGCCTTGATTGATCCAGAACTAGTGATTGGCCGCTCGGATATACATGAAATTAATGACAGTGAGATTATCGTTAAAAGTGAAGAAGGCACGATTATGAAAAAATCAGGGACGCTCGATTTTGTGCCAAATTTTGTAAATCCATTTAAAGATGGAAAATATATTGCGCGCGGCAACGAAAATTCTGTCAGCGAATAGCTGCTACAACGAATAGATGCGGTAGTGTTTAAACGCCGTAGCGTTTAGGTAGTCTTTGATTTTAGAAATATTCTTCTTCGGTACTCAGAAATTGGTCAAGCTTGGCCTTGATGAGATCATATGAAAAGCCCTGACGTGCAAGATAGGCGATGATTTTTTGGCGGTCTGAAGTTTTTCTCAGTTGTTTTTTGACCATTTTTTCAATTTCGACCTCTTCATCTCTGAGAAGATTGCCAGTACCCTGATCAAACATAGCTTGTTCGATAATGTCACTATCTATCCCCTTGATTTTTAGTTCCTGGATGAGGCGCTTTGTGCTAATTCCCTTATTTTGGTGACGGTTCTCAATAAAGTACCGAGCAAAATCCTGGTCGTTGATGTAATTTTGTGACTCAAGGCGAGAAACCACTTCCTGGATCATCTCAGAAGTGATCCGATCCGCTGGTTTTGTCGGGAGGTTAGTTTTTTTAGTCCCACGATATTCGTAAGTATTATTTTCCGTAAAGTCTATTTCACGAATTTTTTGATTCTGATCTTTGGTGTGCTGGCGAATTTCCTTAACTCTTACAGCATACTCAGGATCATTCTGGATTTTCAGCTGATGCTCTTCAAAACGTTTCCAAGAAATATCCCGGCGAAGGCGTTTACGTTCGAGATAATCGATAATTTCCTTTTTAGAATGTGGGCGTGAAAAACAATACTCCAGGGTTTGCTGATAGAGCTTGCCGAGGCCGGATAGATTACGTAGTCTTTCGACTTCAGGGTCGGTCAAGACTTGGCCCTGATGCAATTTTGAGTCGGCAAGCTCCGTAAGGGTTAGCGAAAAACTAAATTTCCCATCAAGAAAAACATTGATACGATGAGGGTCGCGAACGGCGCCACGCAGACTTGTAACAGTGGGCATCTACTTTCAAGATTCGTTTAGGTTATTTCTAGCTCTTTAGCCTTGGCACTGGCTCAAATTATTTCTGGCTCTCTTCGGCCTTGGCACGAACTTTCTCTTCGATTTCAGCAAAGAGTTCAGGATTCTCTTTGAAGAGACGCTTGACGGCTTCACGTCCCTGACCAATTGTTTCGCCATTATATTTCAAGAAGGCGCCAGCTTTATCTAGGACTCCGTACTGAACGGCTAGATCGAGTACGTCACCAGTTTTAGAGATTCCTTCATTATACATAATATCAAATTCAGCAGTGCGAAATGGTGCGGCAATCTTATTTTTTACCACCTTAATCTTGGTGCGGTTACCAATAATATCTTCCCCGTTTTTAATCTGGCCAATGCGACGAATATCGACACGGACAGAGGCATAAAACTTAAGGGCGTTACCACCAGTAGTGGTTTCAGGATTACCAAACATCACGCCAAGCTTCATACGGATCTGATTAATGAAGATGACTGTAGCCTTTGATTTTGAAATAATAGCGGTAAGTTTTCGCATGGCTTGAGACATGAGACGAGCCTGCAAGCCCATCTGCGCATCACCCATATCACCATCGATTTCAGCTTTTGGAGTAAGGGCGGCTACGGAGTCGACCACGATGAGATCAACGGCGTTTGAGCGGACGAGAGTCTCACAGATTTCAAGGGCCTGCTCACCGTTATCTGGCTGGGAGATCAGGAGGTTGTCAATTTGAACACCAATTTTTTCGGCATAAGAAGGATCCAGAGCGTGCTCGGCATCGATGAAGGCAGCTTGACCTCCGGTCTTCTGGACTTCAGCAATAGCATGGAGTGCCAAGGTTGTTTTACCAGAAGATTCAGGTCCGTAAATCTCAATGATACGACCTTTAGGATAACCACCACCCAGGGCGAGATCCAATGAAAGTGATCCAGATTTGATAAGTTCGATATTAACGTTATGATTTTCGCCGAGCTTCATGATGGAGCCGTCGCCGAATTGTTTTGTAATCTGTGCAATGGCTAGTTTCAGTGCTTCGGATTTGCCGTCTTGTACAGAATTTTCTTTGGTTTCTTTTGGTTCTTTGGCCATAGTTTGTCCTTTATTTAGAATTAATTAATTGACCAGCAACATAATTGCGGTCGTTCTCTCTACAGAAGAATAGATAACCTTTACCTCGCTCTCTTATCTCCAGTATAACCGAAGTCACGGTTTTTTCAAGATGAGTCTTGCGAAATATTTTATAAAGTATTGATAGATATTAAGAGTGTAGACAGATATTATCGAGCCAATATACTACTTAATGAAGGCAAATTTGTTTTTACCACGCTTTAAGACAGATAGCGTATTGATTTCGTAGCTTAGGTCAGTTATTTTTTGGCCATTGACAGAGATTGCATTGCCAGAGATCAACTGCTTAGCTTCAGAGCGTGAAGAACAAAGTCCAGTTTCTGTGAGTGCATCAAGGAGGAGGATTGAGCCTGATTTTTCTGCAAGTTTTAGGGTTGGAAGAAGGAGAGAAACAGATTCAACTTCAGATTCAGAGAGAGTTTCAAGACGACGATCGCCGAAGAGAAGTTCCGTAAGAAGAATGGCAGCATTTGCGGAATTCTTACCGTGAACAACTTCGGTGACATTTTTGGCAAGGGCCTTTTGTGCAAGACGCTGCTCAGGATGAGTTTTGTGCTCTGCGAGATTTTGATCGATGGTCGTTTTATCAAGTACAGTGTAGATCTTGATGAGATATTCAACAGCCTCATCAGCCTGATTGAGCCAAAATTGGTAAAAATCAAAGACAGAAGTAAAGTTACCAGAGCCATTATCGGATCCGGCAAGCCAGACGGCATTACCTTCGGATTTGCCAAATTTGCGACCAGTAACAGGATTGATAATAAGCGGGGTAGACCAGACGTCAGCACGTCCACCCTCGAGACGCTTGATGAGGTGGACACCAGTAGAGGCGTTACCAAATTGGTCGGCACCACAAAGTTGAAGATCGATACCATGAGTACGATAGAGATGAAGAAAATCATAACCTTGGATAAGCGTGTAAGAAAACTCAGCATAGGAGATACCAGAGCCACCCTCACCAATACGATTCTGGATGAACTTGCGGTCGAGTAGCTGGGTCATAGAGAAGCTCTTGCCAACAGAACGAAGAAAATCCAAGAAGTTTATGCCTTTAAACCAATCTAGGTTATCAACCATGGTAAGCTCGTAGTGATCATTGGTAGGATCGCCATCACCGAGAGTGTTGGCCGCACCATCAGGACTAATAACAGACTCCATCTGCTTCTTGATGCAGTTTTTATTGTGATCAATTTCTTCCAAGGTCTTTAAATCACGCTCACCATTTTCTTTGGGGTCACCAATTTGTCCAGTTGCACCACCGACTAGGAGATAAGGTTGATATCCGTGACGAACGAAGCAGGCACACATCATGAGAGCGGCTAGATTACCAATTGTGAGAGAATCGGCAGAAGGATCGGCACCGAAATAGAATTTTTTATTTTCACGCTGATCAATTTCTGCTGGATTTTTAATTGTGTTTTCGGCGACAAAACCGCGCCAGGCTAGTTCTTCGGATAATTTCATATCTTTATTGTAGCACAGAGGGCGCGGTTTCAAATCTTTAGTCCAATTTTTGTAATATGGGAACTATTTTTAGTTTGACTAATATAGTGTTTACAATATGGGGACTATTTTTAGCTCGACTAATTTAAGGGCGAGTAATCGTGTCGGTGGCTTCGTATCCCTTGTCATCAGTCAAGGTGATGGTGATGGTGGATTCGGTACCCGTCATAGTGTAGTTTGGATCATTGAGACCAGATGAAGCGGAACCACTTTTAACTACAGCACCATCAACAGCGATGACATATCTTGCGGAAGAGGCTGAGCCAGCAGTTACGGTGAACTTAAGATGAGTTGAAGAGGAGATGGTACGAGTATTAAAGGAAACGGATGGTGGGGTATACGAACAATCATCCTCAGTGTTTGGATCGTAGCCGTTTGGATCGGTGGCGTAAGTCTTATTCTTGGAAATTGGGTCAATTGAATAAGTGATATCAACGTCTACGGTGAGAGCTGGAAGAGTACAGCTAGCGGCCTTCTTCTTAGTGAATTTATTGAATTTCATGGCCTCCTTTTGGATACCGTTGTTCTTACTGTTGAACCAGCTTGGCCAAATATCGGTAATGCCATTTACGGTGAGGGTTTGCATTCCAGCGGGTTGAACTGGCTTATCACCAGATTTCCACTTGCCATCAGCGGCATAAACCTGAGTATGAACTGGCGCCATATAGTCACTGACAACCGTACGAACGATATCATTAGAGCTATTCCAAAGGCTGGAACCGTCATGGTTTCCGTTCCAAACAACGGTGGCGACTGCAGAGGAGTAGGAGGCGATAAGAGAGTCTTTAGTGACGGCAGAGTTGGTAGTGGTGGTGGTACCAGTTTTAGTGGCAGTCCAGACACCTGGAACAACGAAACCTTTAGCACGAGCGAGAGAGCCCCAAACCATAGTACGAGCATTAGCATCACCAAGAATATCAGTTATCATGTAGGCAGCTTGAGCGTCAAGAGCACGCTTCCCCGCGTTATCTTCCCACTTTTCAACTACATCGCCAGAAGAATTTTTCACCTCAAGGACATAGGCAAGTGGCTTATAGACACCACCGCGAGCGAGCGAGGCGTAGGCGTTAGCGTGTTCAATAGGGCGGACATTACAGCCAGAGCCGATGGCGATAGAGAGACCGGCGGAAGTGTCGGTACAGTAGGAAAGATCACCAAGCTCGTGCGCAACCTTTAAGCTATTTTCAACCCCGTTGATATAGAGGGCCTTGACGGCTGGAATATTAAGAGAGTTAGCAAGCGACTTACGAATTGGGATGTTACCGTAGAAGATACCAGTGTAATTACGGAGCATACAGCTACCAGTGAAGCCAGCACAGTAATATTTGTCGATGTTTTCATCTTTAAGTATCGAACCAGCACCATAATTAATGCCTTCACGTTGAGCGAAAAGTGGAGCATAATCGAGAATTGGCTTAATGGTCGAACCTGGTTCAAGAAGAGCAGTGGCGGCGTTGACTTCACCATAAACTGGTTTGTTCCAATCAGCAGAGCCGACCATGGCGATAATTTGTCCAGTTTCGACATCGACGGAAGATAAAGAGATGTTATCACTACCGTTACGGCTCATCAGTTTAGCACCATTAGCTACGGCGGCCTCAGCGAGCTGCTGAGCACGGAGATCGAGAGAGGTCTTAATAGTAAAACCACCAGCACGCATGGTTTTCACACCATATTTTTCTTCTAGCTGTTTCTTTACTTCAAGAACAAAATGAGGGGCTTTAATATCTGTATAGCGACTAACTTCTGGCTGAATTTCATCTAAGATATTAACTTTTTTGGCTTCCTCTGCCTGTTCGTTGGTAATATAGCCCATCTTGACCATGACATCGAGGGTTTTTTGCTGTCTAGCAATAAGAGCACTGTTGGCAGCAGTATTGTATGGGCTGAGGTAGGATGGATTGTTTGGGATAGAGGCAAGAAGAGCAGACTCGGCTAGAGTGAGCTCCTTGGCAGATTTTTTGAAATAAGCCTGAGCAGCACTTTCCACACCATTGCGACGGCCGCCATATGGAGACTCGTTGAGATACATGGTGATGATCTGCTCCTTGGAATACATCTTTTCGAGCTCTAAGGCAAGGATCATTTCCTTAATTTTACGAGGAAGACCGGAAACGGTACGATTACTGGCTTCATCTGAGAAATAAACTTGCTTGATAAGTTGCTGGGTTAAGGTAGAGCCACCCTGAACACCGCGACCAGTGACTGTAGAAATAGCGGCACGGACAAGAGCGAAGAAGTTGACACCTGGGTGATTATAGAATTCACGGTCCTCGATGGCAACAGTAGCTTGACGCATATAAGTGGCAATATTTTCGCCATCTGCAACGAGTCGGTAATCACCATCACCTTTATCTTCCCAAAGAAGTTGACCATTACGATCTAGATAGGTATTGACGGTGCCTGAAACTTTCATTTGATCAAGGCGAATCTCATCAAGATCTTTTTTGTAATAGAGGAAAAGGCCACCAATAGCAATAACAGAGATAAGGAAGAGGACGGCGGCAGATTTTAGGAAGAAGAAGAGACCTTTCTTTGAGAAGATAAAACGGAAGACACGCTTTGGATGAAGTCTAGCAAAGAAGCGCTTAACTGGATCTTTAGGAAGCTTGGCAAGCTCTTCTGCATCTTTACGAGCTTTTGCTTCTTTCTTGGCACGAGAGCGATAAATAAGAGATGAATAGAGATTCATTTTCTGATCTTTTTTATGGAAGATCGAACGCTTTGGAGCTTTAGTTTCAGATTTTTTCATAGTAGAAGGTTTTTCAGTTTTGACAGATTCTTGACGAACTACTCTTTGAGAAGAGCTAGTTGCCGTACGGCTTGAAGTGCGAATTTGCGCATGATTAGTCTCGCGACTGATCGATCGCCCCACCAGGGGGTCGCCACTAACCCTTGTTGTTTTTCCCTGTTTTTCCATAGCGGTTTTTTCTTTATCCTTACCAGTACTAACCACCCTGTCCTCCGTTTTATTGACAATTTTATATAATTATACACTTGTGTTTTAGTTACGGCAACTAAATATTCTTGCATTTTCAGTAGATTAAAACCCAAAAATTGTGAGCCAAAATGATGGACTTATATTTTGATTTTCCTTATAATGGTAATGATTATATTCTTTGAAGGTCATAGAATATATATATATATATATATAACAGGAAGGTCAAAAATAAATATGAAAAAAATTACAAGGAGAAAGCTGGGCAAAAATCTAGCACCGGTCTTTAGTTTCTTGGGATGCCTTGCAGTTTTTGCAATCTCTCTGCTAATTTATTCTAGTACTTATGCGGTAGTGACGTATGGTGGTACGGAGACTAAAAGCACTGAAACCGCGACAAGTGGTGCATATTTTACTATGGCATATCAAAAAGCCGTGAATTTTGGAATTGATAATACTTCCTTTAATCAAACCTTAAGAGCCGATGCAGGGGTGTATGTCACTACAAACTCCCCAACTGGATATAAGCTATATATCACAGGGGCTGATAATAAATTAAAGACTTCTGATGGGCTACATGAGATACCTTATAATAATCTAACAGCTAACCAAATTCAGAAATCAAATTTGGATAGAAATTCTTGGGGAATATTTGTAAAGAAAGGAAGCCAGGATTATTTGATTCCACTTTGTACGATAGCTACGTTAAGTGAATCTTGTTTAATTTCAAAGAACAATGGTCCAGTGACTAACGAACATGCGTCAGTGGAATTTGCCGCCCATGTAGGAACAGACCTAGCTTCTGGTTCTTATCACTCTGCACCCTTAGTATACTCTGCAGTAATTAATACTAATTCAACAGCGGAGTTTCCAATACGCTCCATGAACTATAATAAGGTACCTTTGATGCCAGACGGGGATATAATAACAAAAAGTAATAATACAAAAGCAAAACATTTACTTGAAGTTGAGATACCATTATTAGAATTTGACCAGTCAATGGCGAGACCCAACAAGGATATGTATTCTGCTACTGTAGGAGGACTCCCCTGTGAAATAAGCCCAGCTTCTTTTGTAAAAAATAAGGACGGAGTAAAATTTAGGTGCGTTGTTGATTTTAGTACAGCAAACCCTAGATTTATGCCAGGACAAAAGACGGATGTTGTTGTAGTAACAAAACCATATGGATATACCTTCTCAAGACAGAATGCAATTGAGTTTGTTAATGCCGTAACTACATTCAACTATACTGGAACGCCTCAAGAGATGGTTTTTCCTATGGATGCACTTTATCGATTCGAGCTTATGGGTGCTAGCGGAGGAGATCGAACACCAGCACAAGCGACCCAAACTTGGTATGGTTCAAATGAGGTTATGATGCCGGGACTTGGTGGCTACAGTCGCGGAGCAAGGAGCTATAATGAAAATGAGAAGGTTATGGTTTTTGTGGGTGGAAAGGGTCAATCTGCACATGATAGGGGAGCAGCGCCTTATGATGCAAAAGGTGGATTTAATGGGGGTGGTAATGGAGCAAGCGGACTACTTGTGCCTGGAACTAATATATATAGCTGGGGTGGTGCAGGGGGTGGAGGAAGCTCCGATATTAGACCTTACGAAATAGATGATTATGTACAATTTATTCACCATCGTGATAAACGTACGGACGGTTGGCGAGACCCGTCAAACATTCTTCTTAATGATGGGCCATGGGCAAATTTACCAATAGGCCATTATCAGGCTGTGATTAAAACTGTAAACTTGCCGGATGCTGATTTTGAAGGAGTTTTAGCCTATTACGACCTTAACTTTGCTAGTCTCAGCGATGTTTATACCCAAAAAATTGGGGATTATGTTCTTGTTTATTTTAACTATACTGGGACGCCAGCAGCCACTCATTTGCCTGCTGGAAATGCTGGTCCAGCAATTGAAATAAGATTAAAGGTTAAAACAACAAATCAGGCAGCCGATATCACAAGTATGAAATTTTATAGTATGACTGAAAGATTAATAGTAGCCGGAGGGGGAGCGGGTGGAGCATTTATTGCTAGAGGAGGACACGGAGGAGGTTCGGGGGGAAACCCAAAATACCTCGGAAGTTTATCTGATCCAAATTATTCCAACTTTAGATTTCCTGAAGGAGGAAAAGCTTACAGAGGTGGTGGTCTTGGCTTCGGTGCCTCCGCCCCCTCACATGGAGCAATTTATCCAAGGGTTTCCGTTGAATCGGCAGGACGCCCAGGAGCAGGAGGAGGATGGTTCGGTGGAAATGCAGAACTAAGCGATTATTCAATGAGTTCCGTAGTGGGGGCAGGAGCAGGAGGAGGACAGGGACATACTGGACTAATGGGTGAACCTGTTTCTTATGCATACGGTACATCTGGTAGAAGTATGGAACCGTGGAATACGCTTCAGCCTACCGACAAGAATGGTATCGTAAAAATAACTATTGTTGGGTACGCGTGGGGTGTAGGTGTTTAATTTCTTTTGATGAATATCTCATATATGAGATATTCATTTTTATCTATTACGAAATTTTTGGGACATAACTTGAGTAATTCTAATTTGGCCTTCCGTCAAGTGATATAATTAGTACATGACTGAAATTATTTTAATATTAGTGGTAGTGATTTTCTTGCAGACGACGTTTCTGGCGATTCGCTCGTTCAAGAAGAGTTTCAACTACTACGGCCAAAATCGTAAGATATATATTGATTCATCAACTTTGATGGATGGAAGAATTTTAAATGTGGCAAAGACTGGCTTTCTTGGCGGGGTCTTAATCATTCCACGTAGTGTTTTGCGTGAAATGCAACTACTAGCAGACGGCAAGGATTCCGAGAAGAGGAACCGAGCTCGGGCAGGGCTTGATATCGTACGAGAGCTTGAAAGAGTGGTGCGTGTCGACGTGATCATTTTGTCTGACCCACTCGATCGTACACCAGTAGATGATCGATTGATTCAGCTGGCCAAGGAAAATCATGGCCTGATTATGACTAATGATTATAATCTTGGCAAAGTGGCGGCTACTCTCGATATAGATGTATTAAACATTAATGATCTCGCGTTGGAACTGCGGGCTGACTACCTACCTGGAGAAAAACTTAAATTAAAAATCGTAGCAGCTGGAAGTAATCCAAAACAAGGTGTGGGATATCTTCCAGACGGAATGATGGTGGTTGTTGACGATGCATCTTCCAAAATTGGGAAAACAATAGAAGTTGAATTTGTGCGCTTCTTTCAAACTAGTTCGGGCCGAATGATGTTTGCTAAAATATCCGAAACCAGTAAGCCCAATGTAAGTTTTGTGAAGGGTCGTGGACGTAAAAGATAAAACCGATTAATCTAAAAACTCGCGGAGAAGTTCGCGAGTTTTTTAGTTTAATTTATATAAGTTATTTTTAGCTTTAGTTATCGATGCCAAGTTCAGGGTGATCAATTCCATGCTCAAGAGCGTAATCTTGATATTCACCTAATTGCTTCTGGTATTTCTCAATAAGATCGTTACGATTAAACTCAGCTGCCACATCAAGAGCTAGATGTAATCTTGAAGCATGATTCATAGTCAACATAGCGAATGGAGTAACTGTACTTCCCTGCTCCTCGAAGCCATGACCCTTAATGCGTTTTTTGTCGGTATAGTTACTGAGGATATCAGTGAAGGTATTTGGATAACCATGGAAACTGGTAGAAATGGGGGCGGATTGGCCGAAGAGCTGATCAAAATCGGCTTGCGAGAGCGGATTTTTAGTTGTACCAATGGCATCATAGGTGAGTGCTGAAATATTGATTAAACCAAAGTGCATCTCTGGAAGATCCTGCCGAAGGATTTTGATTGCATGAACAGCTTCACGAGTGGCAATATCGCCAGCAGTAACAAAGAGATAGTCGAAGGTACCGTCATCCTTTTTGTTTGAGATAAACTCGAATAGACTACAGCCGGCCTTAAAGTTTTGCATTGCCTCCTGTTCAGTTTGCCAGATTGGCTCGTCTGTCTTATTGAAAGTTACAAGATTGACCTGGTTTTTGGACTGCATGAGAAAATCAAAGCATGGAGTAACGGCAGAGGCGTCAACTGGAAAGAAACAGTTGACATGATACCCGGGGCGATCAAGCAAGGACGAGATCAGCATTGGTGACTGATGAGAAAAACCGTTGTGATCCTGACGCCAGCAGGTACTAGTACTTAAAAGATTGACTGAAGGATATTGAGGTCGCCAGGAGACTTCTTCAGATTGCTCAAGAAACTTCAAATGCTGAATAATTTGCGAGAGGATGATCGTAAAGAAGGCCTCATAACTAGTCATCATGGCAGGTTCATTTGATAGAAGGTGGCCGATCATCACTGAGAAAAGAACATTCTCGGAAAGTAGCTCGACAATGCGGCCATCTGGGGATTCTGGAAGGTCCCATTTCTTTTTGGGAAGCGAAACACCCCAAGCCCTAGTGGTGGACTGATAGATTTCATCGAGTTTATTGCTGGTGGTCTCGTCGGGACTAAAAAGGTAGAAACTAGAGTCCTGCTCAGCTTGCTCTTTCAACTTATGGCCAAAAACTTTGGCAATGGATTTCTTGGTAGAGCCTGGCTCAAAATTATTCATTGATAAAACCTTTCTCACGAGTAAATAGTTGGTCAAATTGATAGGAACGAAGCCATGATTCCAAGGCACGAAGTTCAGTCTCGTCACTTTTGGCTTTTGGAAGTGGCACTTGGTGTGCCTTAAAGTTTCCGCGTACCTTCAGATCTTCAGCAATAAGAGGACCAGTGAGTCCCTTCTCGGTTTCAAGAATAATAAAGATGGGCTTCTCACTATTCTTAGCCTGATGAAGTGCGGATTCAAGATCAAGAATAAGGTTCCTGGTGATTAAGTCGGTATCCTGACCGGTTAACTCAAAGGCCGTACGGGCAGAGTCTGGGGCCATTTCATCATATTCTTCACGAATGAGGTTTGTAATTTTGTGTTCGACTTCTTCAAAAGTTGAGACAGAAGAATCTTCATCGGAGTCATCAAAGGAATCGACAAGATCTAGCTCTTCGGTGTCGACTGGACTTAAGCGTTCTTCGATGCGAACTGGCTGAAAACCAAAACCACGGATAAGTTCATTGAGCTGGTGTGCGGAGCGACGACTGGCGACGGTGGGACCAGAGATTTTATAACCGTTGAGATGTAGAACTGGAATAATTTTGCCATTATTCGGAGAGGAGAGCAGGTCGTTTAAATTTAGGCTGGCGAGAGTGGTGGCAGTTTCGAATTCACCATCACCAATCAGCACAACAGCAGTGCGTTCAGGGTGCCCGAGGCAGTAACCATAGGCGGTGGCGAGAGAGTAGCCAAGCTCGCCGCCTTCACAGATGACGCCAGGAGCGGAAGGGCTGGCATGGGACGGAAAGCCGCCAATGCGAGAAAATAGTTCTGAGATTTTGGCGAGACCAGCATAGTCGCGAGAAAGAGTGGGGTCGACTGCGGCTAGATCGCCATCATAAAAAAGGTTGGCCTGAAGAGCTGGAAAACCATGACCGGGACCGAGAACAAAAGTGGTTTGCTCTTTTTGGTCAGCAAAGACATTGCGCATAGATGCATAGAGCAGATTGATACCTGGACAGGTGCCCCAGTGCCCGAGAAGGCGGGGTTTTACATCGTCAAAAGCTAATGGTCGCTCGAGAAGAAAATTGTCTTTAAGAAAAATTTGGGTAACGGTGAGGTAGTTGCAGGCACGAATACGTTTCATGGTGCGTTGCAATTTTGCCTCGTCTTGTTGATAATTCATATGTTTATTATAGCACGAAGGACTTAAGGTCAGATAGCGTAATCATAATGAAGCAGAGAACTCTGACTACTGATGCTTGACACGAACCATAGCGGCGCGAAGAACCTGTCCTTCGTAAAGATAGCCTGGAATTAACTCTTCGGCAATTACTTCCTTGCCGGATTCATCGTCTTCCATAGAGATGGCGTTATGAAATTCGGGATTAAAGGTAGTACCGACACTAGAGTCGATAATGGAAAGATCGAGGGATTTGAGGGTTTTATCGAGAGTTTTTTGGACGGGAGCTAATAAGTCTGGGTGGGCCTTAATGGCGCGAGACATATCGTCAATTAAGGGCAAGAATTTACTGATAGTGGCGTGCTTTGCGAGAGTTTTTGCTTGTTCCCTTTGAAGTTCGACTTGTTTGCGAAAATTTTCAAAGTCAGCACGGGTGCGCTGAAGATCGCCAATGAGCTCAGCGTTTTGCTGTGCAAGTTTTTCGAGCTCTGAGTTTATAGAAGAATCAGATGCCTGACCTAAATGCGGATTAGAATGTGACACGGAGGATGATTTTGCTTGCGCTTCAGGCTGTGATGCAAAATGAGGCGTAGTTTGTGATGCTTTATGTGGTTCGGTTTGTGGTTGAGTCATAATTTCCTTTCTTTAATACATACTTTCTAGATATTGACCAGCGTGACGAACGAGGCTCATAACTTGAGCGTAGTTCTGGCGCGTGGGGCCAAGGATACCAATATAACTGGAATCGGAGTAGGGGGAGCGGAATTTGCTGATAATGAGGGAGACATCCGAATTTTTGCCAATGGGGTTTTCGCGACCAATAAAAATATTGAGGGGCTGTCCTGGCCTAGCTTCTCTTAGCCATGGCTCAAGATTATCTAGGAGCTTGGAAACATTTTGGATACGCTGATAGTCTGTAAATTCAGGTTGTGAGAAGAGTTTAGAAATGCCAGAAAGATAGAGTTGATTGCCGATGGTGGCGAGACCGAGATTGCCTGTTAGTTCAACCAGCATGTCAACAGCAGTGCGGATGGCATATTCAGCTTGAGCCTGAGAATTAATGCGGACCTCAAGGGCATGTAGGCCACGATTTCTGTCTTGTTGGCCCGAAGAAAGGGCGCGACTGGGGCTGATTCTGCGATAGGAAGAATCGAGGTAAAGGCTTACAGAATCATCAAGATATTCAGAAGATGATTCTTCTTCATTATAGTCTTCTTGAGAGGAAGCGTTGAGATTATCATAAGACTCGGAAAAATCGGCTGAACTGAGATTTTCGCGTTCAACAAGGTTATTGACGTAAAAACGATAGCCAGCGTCGGTGGGGATGCGACCGGCAGAAGTATGGGGAGAGGCGATGAGCCCGAGTTCTTCAAGACGGGCCATCTCGGAACGAATGGTGGCGCTGGAGACATTGAAGAGTTTTGCTAGAGTGACACTGCCAACCGGAGCAGCCATCTCGGCATACTCTTCGATAATGGCAAAAAGAATGGATTGTTGACGATCAGTGAGATGAATTTGAGGTTGTTTTTCCATAATTTATTAAGGATATTATAGCGCTTTGGCACTCAAAATACAAGAGTGCCAAAAGTTTCAATTATGGTTTCTGGGTGAAATAGCCAGGATTGCCAGGGGCGTCGATATGAGCAAAGTTTGAGGTGTAATTTGGCCAGGCCCAGGTGGTACCATTGCCGCCAGTAAGATTGCTATTGTCCATAAAGATATTGGCAGGATTTGGAGTGAGATTGTCGGTAACGAAGTTTGGAGAAGCGTAGATGGTTTTCACCTTCATATAGTTGAACATACCATCAGCTCTTCTGAGATTATGAGTATCAAAGTTTGAAATATCAAGCTGAGTGTCGTTTTGATTGACGACGAAAGTGTAATAGAACATAGCCTCCATATTCTCAACATTTCTGGTATCGAAAGAACTGACATTGAGGTTCTGAAGATAGGCAAGACCGACGAACATACGCTCCATATCAGTGACCCGACTAGTATTGAAGCTGGAGAGATCGAGCTCAGTAATCGGAGGGTTACCTACATTCATGAAGAACATGCGGTTCATCGTAGTCACATTGCTTGTATCGAAACTGGAGAGATTGATCGTATAGAGAGATTCCATATCTTCAAACATGGATGACATATCGGTAACTTGGCTGGTATCGAAGCTGGAGAGATCAAGACGAGTGAGCTTAGTGGTACGGCAGAACATGCACTTCATATTCGTAACATATCGAGTAGTAAAGTCATGTAAGTGAAGTTCAGTCAGACCTCTGAGACTTTCGAACATCCCTGACATATCATAAATAGAATCTAGATGCCAACCATCAAGATTAAGTGAATTCAGGGTTTGAGAATTATAAAAGATCAAGTCAATATGTGAAACATTTCTTACGTCGAGACCAGAAAGATCGAGAGAAGTTATCTTACCAAGATCGGAAAACATATGTCTCATATTAGTAACTCTTGATGTATTAAAATTACGAATATTAATAGATGGAAGATATGATCCAGCAAACATATATTCCATATTAGTTACCTTGCTGGTATCGAAACTTGAAAAATCAATTGGATCAAGATCGAAGTTGGCACCCATTGTAAAGCTGCCGAACATATAGCTCATATCTTCTACATTACTGGTATTAAAGCCGGTGAGGTTAATATGTTTAACAATATATTTACCACCGTGAAACATCCAGGCCATATTTTTGACGCGGCTGGTATTGATGCCGGTCATATCAATCAAGTCCATATCTGAGTAATTATCGCCAATATCATGGAACATATAACTAGAGTCTTCGTTAGCATAGGCAGTATCGGCGTCGCTCCACCAAAGAATACTCTGAGCAACTGGATCATACCAAGCATAAGCTGGAACTTCTGAATCCGCAGTAGAGACTACCTTCGTAGCCGCCCCAGCAGGAGGGGCTGCATTAGCATGCTTAAAGGATTTAACTACACCGGTCGGGCCGAGACTTGTAATTGCGTTCTTGAAGTTTTGGCCTGGAATAAAGACAGTAGATGTAGGAACGTGATTTGTGACAGAAGAAATGAGAATTCGCTTTGTGTAAGTACCGGATGAGAGATCTGGACTAGGCTTGACGCCAAATTCTAAATTATAAGTAACTGTGTTAGGAGTATTTTCAGTATAGAGAAGGTCTGCCTGACTGGCTTTGGCTATTGGTTTAAAATTGCCACTTGGAACGGAGGTAGATGCACGATAGCCCCATTTATTTTGAGTAAAACCAGAAGAGCCAGTTTCTGAGGTGATACTTGTGAACTTCTGGGAGATTGTAGGATCAGTTGAATTTAAGTTTGTATCCTCATCCACGCTGGAGACATAGGTCGTAGCTCCAGTTTCGTTGTTGGTACTTATATTTACATTAACAGAAGAGGTTTTGAAAGTGGAAGATTGAAGCTCAGCGGCGTTAAAATGAAAGTTGACCGTTGGACTAGAAACCGAAGTGGTCAAAGTGGCGGGATGACCAGGGGAGCCCGGAGCGCCAGGAGTAGCAAAAGTGGTACGATCAGAACTTTCAATAATGAATATACCAAGCAGAGTGACTAAAAAACTCAACGTGAGAAAAGGAAACAGATAGAAAATCTTACTAAACTGAAACCTGCGCAAAGCGTTAGCACGTTTGGTGTTACTAAAATTCATATTTCCCTTTCCCCCTTTTAAATAACCTTAAGTATTATTAATTATAGCATAAGCAAAAAGTGAGGAGCAAGGGATCTTGTGGGGATTTTATTTGGCAAAAAGCTTTAAAAGATGAACTGAGGATAGCTGTTAATGATTATGGTTTTCGAGTGAAGAAACCGGGATTACCTGGTGTGTCGATGCGGGCGTAAATGTGATCACGTTTTGACCAATCCCAGGTCGTGCCATTTACACCTGTGAGATTTGGGTTACTCATAAATGGATAATTTGGCGTAGTGGTAATAGCGGTCGTAACAAAACTTGGAGAAGCGTAGATAGTCTTGGCCTTAGTATAGAAGAACATACCGCTCATATCGGTGACATTACGAGTGTCAAAGCTTGAAAGATCGATAATACTATTCTCTGGAGTCATAAAGGACCAATAGAACATGTTTTTCATATTAGTAACGTTCCTAGTATCAAATGATTGGATATTAAGATTTGTTAGGTTCGACATTCCTTGGAACATACCGAACATATTCGTGACATTGCTGGTATTGAAGCTGGAGAGATCAAGGCTGGAAATTGGGGGATTTATGGCGGTCATACTAAACATCTCCGACATATCAGTGACATTCCTGGTGTCAAAGCTTGAAAGATTAATCGAGGAGAGAGACCCCATCTCTTTAAACATAGTAGACATATTCGTGACTTGACTGGTATCAAAATTTGAGAGATTAATTGTGGGAAGAGAGCTCATTCCGCTGAACATGCCACGCATATCAGTAACTTTGCTAGTATCGAAGCTCGAAAGATCGAGGTCTGTAAGTTTTTTTGTACCAGCAAACATATAGCTCATATCGATAACATTCTTTGTAGTGAAGCCAGAAAGATTTAGCGAAGTAAGATTAGCAAGACCGCTAAACATATAGCGCATATTAGTTACTGAATCCATCTGCCAACCGGAAAGATTCAAGGACTGAACTTTATTTAAACGAGAAAATATACCTTGAACATTATTGACTTTCTTCACATTCCAGCCTGATAAATCAAGATCACGGATATACTCAAGATCATCAAACATTCGTTCCATGTTTTCGACATTGCTTGTGTCAAAACTTCTAATATCAAGCGACGGAAGAAACGAATTGGAGAACATCTCCTTCATATTTTTTACTTTACTAGTATTAAATCTCGAGAAATCAATTGGGACAAGATTCTCCATAGTCTTCATGCCGTATGTTCCAAACATATGACTCATATCCTCGACGTTACTTGTGTCGAAATTGGTCAGATTGATTTCTTTATATAAATTTTTGGCACTGAAAAACATTCCGGACATATTTTTGACGCGACTAGTATTGATGCCATCCATATCAATTTTTTCAACATCACCTAAACCGGAGAACATTGAACTGGAGTCTTCGTTGGCATAAACAGTATCTGCATCGCTCCACCAAAAGACGGTCTTTGAGGCTGTGTCATACCAAAGATAAACAGGCATCTCGGAAGTAGGAATGGATGCTATTTTTGTGCTGACACCAGCAGTAGGGGCCGTGGTTGAACGTTTAAATTCTTTAATGTTAGATAAACCATCCAGAGAACCGATGGTGGATACAAAATCTATACCAACTTTTAAGGTGGCGGTGGTAGGGACGCGATTTGTGATGGCGGTTACTAGTATCTTTTTAGAATAAGTACCAGCGGGAAGATCCGAGCCAGTTTTGACGCCAAAATGCAGGAAAAATTTAGCTCTTTCGTCCATTGAAACATTGAGAGCCTGCTCTGGCTGGCTGGCTTTTGGGATTGGCTTAAAGGTACCGCTATAGGAGGCCTGATCAGCCAGGTATCCCCAGTTTTTAGGACTAAAAGAAGAAGCATTGCTCGGCGAAGTGATTGAAGTAATCTTTTGAGTCACAGAAGAGTCTGTATGGTTCAGATTTGTATCTTCGTCGATACTAGAAACATAGGCGGTGAAGCCAGTGACGTTATTGGTGTTATATTCCACGACGGCAAAATCTTCTTTAAAGGCGGAGGCGGCATTTTCAGCCTGATTGAATTGGAAGTCAACATTTGCTCTTAAAATAGATAGGTTAATATATGTTGCAGCATAGGTGGATGCGGAAAACTGAGTTGAAAATAGGATGCTCAAGAAAGAGGCGAGTAGAAAAATGGGCATGGTTGTTAACTTGAAAATACTTTTTCTCTTGATTTGCTTTAAGAACATGTTCGACCTTTGCTAAATTATTATGCTTAATTTTAGCATAAACGTTGATAATATTTAAGAGATTACTTTATGGCTTCTGAGTGAAGAAACCGGGATTACCTGGAGTGTCAATACGAGCGTAGACGTGATCGCGTTTTGACGAATCCCAAGTGGTGCCATTGCCGCCAGTGAGATTTGAATTATCTATAAAAGGGTCGTGCGGTGTCGTAGTAATAGCGGTCGTAACAAAGCTTGGAGAGGTATAGATAGTCTTAGCCTTAGTATAGAACATACCTTCCATATTAGTTACATTACGAGTATCAAAACTTGAAACATCAATGATACTATTCTCTGGAGTCATAAAAGCCCGGTAGAACATGTTTTTCATATTAGTAACATTGCGGGTATCAAAACTAGAGAGATTAATTGTGGTGAGAGACTCCATACCCTTAAACATGGATGACATATTGGTAACTTGACTGGTATCAAAACTAGAGAGATCAAGGTTTTTAAGTTTTTTTGTGCCTTCAAACATAGACCCCATACTTATGATACTTGTAGTTTTGAAATCCTGAAGATTCAAATACTCAAGATTTTCCATTCCGGCGAAGAGGGCTACAGTGTCATTAAGATGGCTTACATCCCATCCAGACACATTTAATGAAGTAATCATATTCCTACTTCCTCCCCCAAAAAAGGCATCGGTATTCCACAGACTACGCACGTCAAGACCAGAGAGATTTAATGTCGTAGGTCTTCCTAGGTGAGCGAACATAAAACTCATGTTAGTTACATTGGATGTATTAAAATTATGGATATCGATTGACGGTAGAAATGATCCTTCAAACATAGACTCCATATTGGTAACCTTACTGGTGTCAAAGCTCGAAAAGTCAATTGGATCGATATTTTCCATGGTTTTCATTCCATGTGTACCAAACATATATCTCATATCCTCTGCGTTACTAGTATCGAAGTTACCGAGTTCAATATGTTTATAAAGATACTCGTAACTGTGAAACATCCAACTCATATCCTTTACGCGACTAGTATTAATACCGGTCACATCAATACGCTCGACATCCCCGAGATCAGAGAACATAGCATTAGAATCCTCATTGGCATACACGGTATCTGCATCACTCCACCAGAAGACGGTCTTTGAAGGAGCATCATACCAGAGATAGACGGGCATTTCGGAATCTGTAGTGGAAACAATTTCTGTACTAGTGCCTGGAGCGGGGGCAGAGGAGGCTTTCTTAAATTCTTTGATACCTGATGATCTACCTAGGGAGTTAGCTGTAAATCTAAAAGCTTTACCAGGCTTTAGGGTAGCGGTGGTGGGGACGCGGTTTGTGACAAGGGTAAAAACAACCTGCTTGGAGTAAACTCCAGATGGGAGATTGGAGCTAGTTTTAACGCCAAATTCAGCACCAATCTTTGTTGCGCCGCCAATATTAGTTGTATAGATATTGTCTGGATTACTATTTTTTGGAATTGGCTTCCAGCCTTCAGCTGCCCTATTCGGTATGCGATAACCCCAGGTTTGTGGAGTAGAAATACTACCTAGTTGAGGCGCTGTGATTGACGGTATCTGAGCCGTGACTGAAGACTCCGAATGCTTTAGACTAGTATCTTCGTCAATACTGGAAAGTAATACAGAGAAACCAGTAAGATTAGGGGCATTGCACCATAAAACTGCGAGGTCGGATTTGAAAGTATTGGATTGAATTTCAGAGCTAGTAAAATGGAGATCGATTGTTGGGTTGTTGACTGAAAAAGCCAAAATGCCAGGCCCAGCTGGAGGAGTTCCTGGAGCAGCAAAAGTTTTTATCTGAGAAAATAGAAGTGTTGCGAAAGAGAAAATAAGAGTAGTAACACCTAAGATAGCAGGTGGGAGTAAATGAAAAAACTTATTGATAGCTAATTTTTGTTTGTTTTTGGTGTTTATTTTAATAAACATATGATTCCCCTTTGGGATTTTTATGACCTTGTATAGTTTAGTTATAGCATAAGTAGTTTAAAAAAGGTAGAAGGAGATAAACACAAAAATTAACAAAACGAGACCATGGTATAATTAGATATGGAAAAAATGAACTTGAATGAAAAACTTGAAAAAATTAAAAGTTGGCTCGGAACTGGGAGCCTAAACATTTTTGGGTTACCGATGAGCGGTAAGGACACGGTGGGGATGCGACTGGCTGAGGATCTTCAAGCAAAGTTTTTATCTTCAGGCATTATTATTCGAGCTTACGAGGCAGAGCAGAATGAGGATATGACTGGTAGCGGAAAACTGATTCCAACAAATACCTTTTATGATATAATTTTACCTTATTTTTCGCGAGAAGAGCTACGTAATGATTCCCTGGTTTTATCAAGTGTAGGAAGATGGTCTGGTGAAGAAGATAAAATTATGGAAGCTGCAAAGGCAGGTGGACATGAGATCAAAGCAGTCGTGTTGCTCAATCTTACAGAGGAAGAAGTGAAAAATCGCTTTGAAGCAGCTAAGCAGCTGAATGATCGTGGCGAACGTGCGGATGATGCGAATATCGATGTTTTCGAAACCAGACTTGCAGAATTTCGTGAAAAAACCATGCCTGTACTTAATCACTACGATGAGTTAAAGATGTTGGTTAAGGTGCCTGCGAGTGGGAGTCGTGATGAGGTATATACCAATGTTATTGATCGGTTGGTTGAGTTTATTGATTCATTATAGATTCTACCTGTAGGTTTATATTTATTGAGGTAGGGTTTATTGAAATAGGTTTATATTTATTTTTCTTCGACACGCTCAAGGCCGCTCGGCCGTGCTTATGGTCTCAGAAAAATAAATAGTAAACCTACAATACCAATACTCTCTTCAGGACTATGAGTTTAGAAAAATAAATAGTAAACCACTACAAAATCCAAAGTTTGCCCAAACTTACGGTCTTAGAAAAATATATAGTAAACCCTGACAACACAGATCATCTCCATAAGTCTATGAGTGCGGGATAATAACCAATTCTACTTATGGTTATTGAGTCTTCTCGTCAAAAAACAAAACTGGCATTGTGAAGATGCTAGTTTTTGATGAAAGATTTTTGTGTGCGTATTTATTGATGAGACCATCAGCTTGGCCGAGCGGCCTTGAGCGTGTCGAAGAAATAAATACCACACACTTAGTCGCGTTTTAACATAACAGTGAAGGCTTCGGATGGAATATCAATCTTACCAAAACGCTTCATCCTGGCTTTACCACGCTTCTGTTTCTCAAGCAATTTGGCCTTACGGTCGCGATCACCCGTGTGAATCTTGACCGTGACATCTTTACGGAAGGCGCCGATGGTTTCGCGGGCGATAATCCTAGCACCGATGGCAGCCTGCAAAGCAACCTCGAAGTTCTGACGAGGGATTACTTCTTTTAACTTCTTGGTGATTGTGCGACCAATAGCATCTGCTTCGGAGCGGTGGCACATCAGCGCCAAGGCATCCATGCGTTCGCCACCAATCAGAAAATCGACACGTACAAGATCCTCAGGACGATAATCAGAAATTTCATAATTAAAGCTGGCATAGCCGGAAGTAAGGGACTTTAGTTGATCATAAAAATCGGTAAGGAGATTCGCCATGGGAGCCTCAAAATTAATGACGGCGCGATCTTCGAGATATGAGATATTCTTTTGAAGGCCACGTTTTTCAACAATCAAAGTTAAGACATTGCCAATCATGGAAACTGGCAAAATAATTTCGCCCTTGACCCATGGCTCACGAATCTCGGCGACATAACTGGTATCAGGAAGATTGGAGGCAGACTTAATTTCGAGTTCTTCGCCAGAATTTAGGCGGACTTGGTAGTTTGTGGAAGGATTAGTGACAACTAGATCAAGTTTGAACTCGCGCTCGAGACGCTCCTTAATAATATCCATATGGAGCAGACCAAGGAAGCCGATACGTAGACCAAAACCCAAAACTGGGCTATTTTCAGGTTCAAAACGAAGGGCAGAGTCGCTTAGGGAAAGTTTCTCGATGGCCTCTTTGAGATCCTTGTACTGATCATTTGAAACTGGGAAGAAGCCAGCATAGACAAAAGGAAGGACATTCTTATAACCTGGGAGTGGAGTTTTGGCAGGCTTTTTAAAGAGAGTGACGGTGTCACCAACTTTTGCCTCACGAGTGGTTTTTAAGTTAGTCACAATATAACCAACTTCACCTTCGGCAAGACTGTCCTTCGGCTGCATACCAGGTTTCAAAACGCCAACTTCGAGAGCGATGCCATTGATTTTTGACGCCATCATAAAAATATTGTCGTTCTTTTTGATCTGCCCATTGAAGATGCGAACATAGAGAACAACACCACGATAATCGTCAAAATAAGAGTCGAAAATGAGGGCGCGAGTCTCATCAGAAGCGACGGTGGCTTCAAGGTTGAGCGGGGCTTTTGGACTTGGAGCTTTATTAATGATAGCATCAAGAACTGCTTCGACATTGAGGCCAGTTTTGGCAGAAACTGGAATAATTTCCTCTTTTTTGCAGCCAAGTAGATTAATAATCTCATTTGAAACTTTCTCAACATCGGCGGCTGGAAGATCAATTTTATTGATCACAGGGATAATTGTCAGATCCTGCTCGAGAGCGAGATAAACGTTGGCGAGAGTTTGGGCCTGAATACCCTGAGTGGCGTCAACCACAAGAATTGCCGACTCGACAGCCTGGAGCGAGCGGGAAACCTCGTAAGAGAAGTCGACGTGGCCCGGAGTATCAATAAGATTTAATTCAAAACCTTTGTAATGCATCTGAACTGGAGTGAGCTTAATCGTGATTCCTTTTTCACGTTCTAGTTCCATGGAATCAAGAAGCTGAGACTTCATCTGGCGCTTCTCGACCGTGGCAGTGATTTCCATCATGCGATCAGCAAGAGTGGATTTACCGTGGTCGATATGAGCAATAATGCAGAAGTTACGAATATGGTCTGAATTCATGGGTTAATTATAACAGATATGGAGTAGAGATGGAATGAGCAGATTTTGGTATAATTTGAGAGTGAAGAAAATTCTAGCAGTTTCGGGTGGGATTGATTCGATGGTGTTACTCGACATGTTTTACAAGAGTGAACCTAGTAATATTTTGGTGGCACATTTTAATCACGGCACCAGAGAGTCGGCAGATCTTGACGAGGATTTTGTTAAGCGAAAATGTAAGGAGCATGGAGTACCGTTTGAATCATCAAAGTTGCTACTGGGTGAAGGTGTTTCAGAGGAAGAAGCTAGAGAAAAAAGATACGCTTTTTTATATCATGTGGCGCATAAATATCAAGGGGAGATTTGTACGGCACACCATATTGATGATCTTTTAGAGTCAGTGGTAATCAATTTGATTAGAGGTACTTTCTGGCGGGGTTTGGCACCTTTTGGTAATAGCAAAATAAGGAGACCACTTGTCGATCTTAAGATGAATAAGACTGATATTTTACGTTATGCGGGTGAGAACCACCTCTGTTTTCGACAGGATCCAACGAATTATCAGGATGACTATTTACGCAACCGAGTCAGAGAATCCTTAAAAAGCCTGGAAAAAGAAAAGAAGATGGCGGTACTAGAACTTGCTGAGAAGCAGAAGAGTCTACGCATGGAGATTGAGAAGAATCTTGAAAAGCTATTAGAGGCAATACTAATGAAAAATTCACATGGTGAGATATTTTTTAGAAGAGATTGTTTTCAAACAGAAGAGATCGCCACGAGTTCTGAAATTTTGCGGTCGATTTGTCTTGAGGCTAACATGTCACTAACTAGACCTCAACTTTTAAATTTCTTGGAGGCTATTAAAAATTACCAGCCTGGGAAAAAATTTAATTTACCAAGAAACAAGATGGCGACAATCAGTAGAGATTTCGTACGGCTTTAATGGTATAATATAGAGAAGAAATTATAAAAATAGGAAGGTCAAAAGATGTCAGGACACAGTAAATGGGCGACAACTAAACGCCAGAAAGCTATCGTCGATGCAAAACGCGGCGCAGCTTTTACGAAGATTGCAAACCAGATTGCGATTGCCGCAAGAAGTGGTGGCGACCCGACGATGAATCCTACGCTTGCGATGGTGCTGGAAAAAGCACGCAAGGCAAATATGCCTAAGGCGAATATCGAGCGCGCAATTGCAAGGGCAACCGACAAGAGTGCGGCGGCGATGATTGAGGAAACCTACGAGGCTTACGGACCAGCTGGAATCGGAATCATCATTGAGGTAGCAACAGATAATAAGAACCGCACCATGCCAGAAGTACGCAATGCTCTATCTAAAAATGGTGGGCGCATGGCTGACCCTGGAAGCGTGATGTTTCAGTTTGCCCGAAAAGGCGTGATTGAAATTGCTGAAAAAGGTGAAGATGCTTTGATGACAGCACTTGATTGCGGCGCTGAAGATGCCAACGAAGGTGAGGAAGGCATCGAAGTCATTACAGAGGCGACTGACTTAATGAAAGTCAGACAGGCTTTAATTGATGCTGGTCTCTCGGTTGATAACGCAGAACTTCGCTACATTGCGAATACTTCAGTACCCGTGAGCGAGGACGATGCAGAAAAAGTCGATAAATTACTAAATGCAATTGATGACCTCGACGATGTAACAAACGTATTTACGAACGCCGAATAATCTGTTAAAATAGTTAGCGGAAGGGTGGCCGAGTGGTTGATGGCACTGGTCTTGAAAACCAGCAAGTTAACGCTTCGCAGGTTCGAATCCTGTCCCTTCCGCCAAGTGGCACCATAGCTCAGCTGGTTAGAGCGTAGGACTCATAAGCCTAAGGTCACTGGTTCGATCCCAGTTGGTGCTACCAAGATATAGCAGGATAATAACGAAGAGATTCGTTATTTTTTATTGGGTAAAGCTCCATGTTAACCGAAGATAAACGATTGAATGTTTAAACTTGTAAGAGTTTAGTCATCAGAATTAATAAAGTCAAAATCATAGTCTTCATATTGACCATGAAAACGCTCTGGATAATCATCGGGATCAATCGGAACTTTATCAATAGGTAGACGGACCTGATCGGTCGAACCTTCTTCATATTCTTTGATAGCCAGTCGAATACTGGGGTCTGAGGTATGAAACCTAGACATTGAATCTGGCAGATCAAATTCCTTAAAGTTGATTGATTTGAGATATTCCTTAATTTCTTGATCAGATTTTTCGTTCGAGGACGAATCATGATTTGGTTTATAGGCAGATGGGTAATAGTTAAAATTATATAAGTCCTGACGAAGGTCCCTGGCAGCGGCAAGTGGGCGGCCTAGGAAATCCTCCGAGATAACATCCCAGTCGACTAGGTTAGCTGTGAAACTTTGGGCAACCTCTGCGCCACGACTAATGCACTTATTAAGCATGAGAGCTATATCAAAAGTGCGGATACGGTCAACATAATTAATATCTTCTAGGGTCGGGATGGAGTCGGTGAATTCAGCGATGACACTTTGCATCATCAGGGCCTTGAGAAAGAGACGACTACTTAATTCATCTTGATGATTTGGTAATTCCTTGTAAGTAGGTCGGATGATGTTTTCCAGAAAATCATTCTTGGCAGACTCGGTAAAATAGAGTTGATTATTTAAAATTAGACTTTCATTAACAGTGAAGTCACGAGTACGGAAGTAATGCTCAAAAGACTCTGGTTGGATACCATGACCAAAAGCATAATCTTCTGGCATGAACTTTTGAGAGAGATGTTCTAGTTCTTCAGGAGAAACTGGTTGATCACCTTCACGATCATTGATATGGACGAGGTCGATGTCACGAATTGGTTCTATGTCACCGGTGAGAAATTGCCGAGTAATACTCCTGGCGACACCACCCATAACAGCGACACCTTGGGGAAGTTCGTGTAGAAACGGAAATCGTTCGTAAATTTCAGGAGTGAGGGGATACTGATTGATTTTCTTGTAGCTGTCACGAAATTCGATACGCTCATCTTCGTCGTCATAATCGTTTTCATAATTCTCTTCCTCTTCAAAATCGTTGTCATCATTATCGTCATATCTGTTCTCATAACCATGGTCCTGTTCGATGGTATTAAAATTAAAGTCCTCCATTTTTACGCCAATTTGTTTTTGAAGACTTGAAGAAAGGGTTGAAAGAAGATCAAGTTCGGGATTAGAAAATTGCTGTTGTAGCTCGGGCTGATAGAAGGTCGAGAGCGATGCTTCCCCACTGACGACCTGGGAGTCTTGATTCTCTACGGAATAGAATTGATTGAGTTGTTCAGACATTTTAAAACCTTTACGTTTATTATAGCAAAGAAAGTCATGACTGAGAGAGAAAATCTGTCTGTGATAAAATAGTGATATGATTGCACACATTGAGGGAGAAGTTTCAGAAAAGTTTTTAAATTCTATTATTGTTGATGTTCATGGGGTAGGTTATGAAATAGGATTATCCCAGATTGATGCGGAAGCAACTAACGTGGGCGAGAGGAAGAAATTTTATACATACCATGCGATAAGGGAGAATTCCGAGGATCTGTATGGATTTTCGAGTTTAATGGCGAAAAAAATATTTGAAATGCTGATCTCAGTGAACGGAGTGGGGCCGAAGGCGGCGATGGCAATTCTTTCTTTAGCGGCACCAGAGGAAGTACGCAATGCAATCGCCAATGCAGATGCAGCGTTTGTGGGCAAGGCAGCAGGCGTGGGTAAGAAATCTGCAGAACGTGTGATCGTGGATCTGAAAGATAAAGTAGGTCTTCCAACAAGATACGGCGCAACTGAGATTGTATCAGTACAAAGTCAACCAGAAAATGATGAGGCGCTGGACGCCTTGATGGCGCTTGGCTTCCCATTAAAGGAAGCAACCGACGCACTGTCGAAAGTTGATGTGAGCCTGCCGATTGAAGAGCGTATTAGACTAGCACTTAAACAACGATAAATATATATAAAAAATACCTGGTACTGCCAGGTATTTTCTTATTTAAAGGGAGCTAATTGGCTGGAGGATTAAAAGTTGTGCTACTAGTATCAACACCTTCGGCTGGTGGAGTGGCAGGAGCGATTACTTCGATGACTGGGGGAACTGAGTCATTAGTGCTTGCAAAGGTAACTGGCTGAGTAGCAACAACGGTAGTAGGAGCGCTAGAATTAATTACGGTGGATGCAGCATTGGCCGCACCATTTACAGTGCAAGCTTCAGCTGGAGCTTCACCTTTTTCAACATGGACAAGATGAGTAATAATCTCAAGTTCATCAGTTGGCGTATCAACATTTTCAAAGGTATATGTAGTTTCAGAACCGATGGTGGACATACGAAGGGTGCCAACACTAAACATATGCTCAAAAATCCCAGATTGTTTGAAACTGACATCTTCTACGGCAACGAGATCAATCACATTGGTGGAGCTTGAGAAAAGAGAGGTGACAGAATTCTGGATAAGGCGTTTATTGGTAACGTAGAGACAATTACCAGAATAGACATGAGTGGAGATTAATGTAGCGATCCAAATAGTGCCAAGAACTACTAGAAGAATCATAAGAAAGAAGGACCTTGAGGTAGCATCCAAGTTAAAAATAAAGGAACCGCCGCCGTTGATTAAAATGCTGGCTGCGATGAGAAGAATCGAGCAGATGAAAGCGCCTGCCCAAAAACCGAGAGGAATGAGCTTGGTTCGTTTAATTACTAAAACAAGATGCTCACCTTTTTCAAAGGCGATGCCTGGTAGCTGTTTTTTGGAGTTTTTTGCCATATTCTGGTCCCAATTAATTGGTATTTATTATAGCATTTTCAGCGAGTTTTTGCAAATTTATTGGAGAAGTTTGAACTACGCAGAGAGCTTTTATGAGAATAGAGGAGCTTTTAAGAGAAGATTAGTTGGTTTTGATTCCCTTGAGGTGGCGTTTAGCTTTTTCAGTGACACGGCGGCCGCGAGGGGTTTTCTCAATAAAACCGAGCTGGATCAGGTACGGTTCATAATAGTCCTCGATGGTTGTAGTTTCATCACCGGTGAGGGCGGCGATAGTGGTGAGGCCAACGGGGCGATCCTCATAATTTTCAAGCATTAATTCCAACATATTACGGTCAGCAGGATCAAGACCTAGCTCATCGATCTCAAGAAGAGCCAGAGCGCGAGTGGCGGTTTCAGAATCAATAATACCGTCACCATTCACGTCGGCAAAATCACGGACACGCTTAGTAAGACGATTAGCGATACGAGGAGTGAGACGAGAGCGAGTGGCAAGAAGAGCTGTAGCTTCAGGTTTAATTTCTGTGTTTAAGATGGCAGCTGTACGAGAGACGATCTGCTCAATTTCTGGAACCTTATAATATTCTAGACGATGCGTGATGCCGAAGCGATCACGAAGCGGACCAGCAAGAGAACCAGTACGGGTGGTGGCACCGATGACGGTGAAATGAGGGAGGTCGAGACGGACAGAACGAGCGGCCGGACCTTTACCAATAACAATATCGAGCTTATAGTCTTCCATGGCCGAATAAAGAATCTCCTCAACCGCACGACGCAGACGATGAATCTCGTCAATAAAAAGAACGTCGCCATCTTGAAGGTTGGTGAGGATAGAGGCGAGATCACCAGCACGCTCAATGGCAGGACCAGAGGTGACACGAAGATTGGCGCCAAGTTCATGCGCGATGACGTTAGCCATGGTGGTTTTACCAAGACCTGGAGGGCCATACAGCAAAACATGATCGAGCGAAGTTCCGTCGGCACGTTTCTTGACGGCATCGATGGCAATTTTAAGGTTGCGCTTAAGGCGTTCTTGTCCCACATACTCCTGAAAACTAGTCGGACGTAGACTGACTTCAATCACCTGTTCTTCAGTATCATCTTGATGCGAGACATTATCAATTACGCGTTCAATTGCCATGGTCGTCCTTTCTTCCGAGTTACTCTTTTATCTGCTGGCGCTAGAGGGTTCTGTATTATATAATATATTGTAACATCTATGTTTAACCAAAGGAGGATTATATGTCTGATATTGATACTGAGACTTTTAAAAATAGTAAGACTTATTTAAATTTACAAACCGCTTTTGCCGGTGAGGCGCAGGCTAGAGTGAAATACCAGTTTTACGCTTCTCAGGCCAAAAAAGAAGGCTACGAACAGATTTCTGCGATTTTTAATGAAACCTCAGATAACGAAAAAGAACATGCAAAACTGTGGTTTAAATACCTTCACGGCGGAAAAGTGGGCGACACGAGAAGTAATCTTGAGGCGGCAGCAGCTGGTGAAGATTACGAATGGACAGAGATGTATGCCGAATTTGCAAAAATTGCTCGCGAAGAAGGTTTTATTGAGATTGCAACCAAGTTTGAAGGAGTGGCGGCGATTGAAAAAACCCATGAAGAGCGTTATTTGAAGCTAATGAAGAATATTGATGACGACGTCGTATTTAAGTCAGACAAAGTGACCGTCTGGAAGTGCCGCAACTGTGGTTATACTTTTGTGGGTGAAGAAGCACCTGAAGTTTGCCCAGTTTGTGCTCATCCTCAGGCCTTCTTTGAGATTCGCGCAATTAATTACTAAGAGTGTATTAAAAAATAAGCCTCACGTGAGGCTTATTTTTTGTATAGATGAAATGAAGCTGATGATGCCTCAAGTGAGAGCTTTGCTATTCACCAAGATGCATTAGTGAGTGGGTGATAGCGGCGGCAAGAGCATCGGCGGCATCATCTGGTTTTGGTACATCAGTAAGACCTAGGTGAAGTTTTACCATTTCCTGCATTTGTTTCTTATCGGCACTACCGTAACCAGTCATGGTCTTTTTGATTTCGTTTGGCGTGTATTCAAAGGTGGGAAGATTATGCTGCTTACAGACAAGCAGAGCAACACCCCTAGCTTCAGCCACAGATATACCTGTGGTGATATTTTTGGTAAAGAAGAGTTTTTCAATACTAACGCAGTCAGGTTGATCTAGTTTAATAATTTCATGAAGTGATTCATAGATATCGAGGAGACGTTCCTGGAGTGGTGTATGGGCGGGAGTAGTAATTACACCATTATCAATCATCTTAGCACGCCCGGTGGTGCGACTATTTTGCTGCTTTACCTCAATAACGCCAAAGCCGCAGATACCAGTACCAGGGTCAATGCCTAGAATACGCATGAATTAGTTCCCTGATTTTTGAGAAACTGAAGTGAAATTTGTTTGGCAAAAATTTTAGTATTTTTATTCATCTGGTGATATATTTATTCATTAACATATTGGATTAATGTAGTGCGAAGATCCTTGACGGGAATAACGAAGGGATCGCGGATAGTGGCGGGAGC
>ERZ773031.174-NODE-174-length-34653-cov-16.931672_pt1 | contig 34653 bp, 33 predicted proteins | sample MGYA00511666_ERZ773031 | MGnify/ENA primary metagenome ERZ773031 (study PRJEB29015, sample SAMEA2738135) | human oral metagenome | biome: human oral; feature: human-associated habitat; material: saliva | place: China | collected 2250 ...
GAAAATTTTTCCGAAAAAATATTTGAAGAACCGTTCGCCCTAAAAATACCCCTTAAAATATGGGTGGGGTAGGTGGGTTAAATAGGTGTACCCCCTATGGGTGCCCCCGTTGTTATATTTTCACTAATATTATTTAACATTTATTATTTATTATAAAAATTGAGGGTATATATTTTATATACCCCCTTTGTGTTTTTCATAGGTTCTCCCAAACCTCGTTTAGTTCTTTAATCAAACCAATTTTGATAATATTTTGTAGTTTATATGTTACTACTTTGGTTTGTTCCTCTACTTGTAGTCCTACCTCTGTTTGTTTAGTATTTTCTTTTTTTGGTGCAACGTAAAGCCAGTTTTTTATTGCTGTTAATGTTTCCTCGTCCTCTACTGCTTTGCCGTCTAATAGGAACTTATAAGTTGAAAAATCTGTTTTATCGATTGAGCGATAATTAATTGATGTATAAAATTGTGTTTCGTCTTTTTCGCTTTGTAGAATGTAAGGATACATACCTTCAACAAATCTCATTCCTTTGCGTCCTTCAGCCTTATAGTTACTTTCACTGCCATTTCTTTCGAGTTGGTTATTAACTGAATTTTCATAAGATGAGAAACGCACATTTTTAATAAATGTTACTTTTTCAACTCTACCTGCGTAAGGACACTTTTTACCTCCACTTAGTTTAGGTGTGCTTTTTACTATCATTGCACTACCAAACTTAGTACTAACATTTTTAATTTGCTCGAAGATGTTTTTTAAATTTTCCATTTTGCTATATTATTTTTAGTTGAGTAAAACACTATTGTTATACTTTCCACGTTGCAAAGGTAAGAAATAAGTTTGAATTATGCAAATATTTTTCAAAGTTTTTTTTTAAGTTGAGGGGGTATTTTTTATTTTACCCCCTCTTAATCTGTTTAATTATACTCCGTACACTTTAGCTACATATTTGCGTAAACTCTTTGTCGCCTTTCTGAATTGTTCCTCACTCATACCTTTTTCAACTATTCTGTTAAGGATATTTTGTGCCTGTTCCTTTGTGTCTACATATCTATATAAGATATTATTTTGTCCATCGTGGTGTGCACCTCTAAATCTTAAATTATAGCTATCTAAATACCACTCACAATAATCACAAGAACTATATAATATTTGTTCTATTGTGTTGATTATTTTTGCACCTTCTCTAATTCCATTCCACATACCTATTTGTGCAAACGCAATAACATAACCATTAAAGCCTTCATCACAAAAACTAAAATTATCTCTTTCATCTTCGATAAACATTTCGTTATCCATATCGAAGTTAGAATAAATGATAAATTTTTTCATATTGCTATTTTATTTTAATTTATTAAGTAAAACACTATTGTTCTACTTTTCACGATGCAAAGGTAAGAATAAACTTTGATTTATGCAAGTAAATAACAAAAAAAGTTTTGTATTTAAATTCTATTAACAAATGTAGTTTTGTTTGCGTTATATGTATATATAATAATATTATTAATATATATAATATATAGTATTATTTCTATTTCCTCTTTATTTTTGCGTATAAGGCGTTCTAATATTATTTACCTTATGGTTTATCCTTTAATATATAAAACGTCATTAGAATTAAAATAAATGCTATATTTGAGGATATTATAAATAATAAAAGGAGGTAAATAATTTACCCCCTTATTATTGCTGTTTACGATGTTTATATTATACTTGATAATAATAATCCTCTATATCAAAAAGGTCTTTCCATAGTTTTTCATTATTGTAAATCTCGTCTAAATCCCAACTTATTCTCTCTTCTACCTCTGTTTCATTGAGGCTTTCTAAATTACCATTTCCGTCAAATCTGAAATAGTTATCTGAAGTATTAAACTCACCATAGATGATACGTTGTGCTAAATTTGTAGGTGATAAACTTCCACATTCCATATCAAAATCATCCATACAAAATATCATTACATCTGCGCTTGATATTTGGTTATATACGTTAACTTGTTCCTTTGTTGTTAAACTTGTAAAACCTTCCTTAAACGCTTCAAATCTTTTGTCCATAATATTGTAAGTTTTAAATTATTAAGTAAAACACTATTGATTTACTTTTCACGCTACAAAGGTAGATAAATACTTTGAATTGTGCAAGTAATTATCTACCTTTAACTATTTTTTAACATTTAACCCTTAGAAGTCTTAGTAAGTAAATCAGCTTTAGCTTTAGCTTTTTCTAAAGTATATTCGTTTACCCAATTACCTTCTCCGTCTGTTACAAGATAAATGCTATCAGTCCAATCTTCAATTTGAATAAGATATACATTATCTTTTTGTTCTACTATCTTACCAAAAATATTATCAGCTTTGATATACTTTCCATTTTCATTCTCAAAAAGATAAGCACCTTTATAGTTTGGTTCGAAGGTAACAACAATTTCATTATACCAAGTTTTTTCTTTACTATGTTTAGCTAAAGTATCTTTTATTTCTTCATACTTTTCTTCAGTTACTCTAAATCTTGAACAATGTTTATGTAAGTTAGAGTAGTCTTTTAAATTGATATTATTTAAACATAACTCTCCACCAATAATTACCCCTTCAGATAAATCTTTTATTAGTGTGTTACTTAAATCAAGACCACCATATAAAACCAAATTATCATTTAATTTTGTTACCTTTGTATGACTTATATTAAGGTCATCATAAACCTCCTTAAGACCTTCAGGCATTTCTTTAATTGAGGAATTATTTACAAACAAACTACTTACAAGTTCCATTACCTTTGGTAACTTATCAAACTTACTATATGAAAAATCACAACTTTTTTCAACATATATTTCTTCAGGCATCCTTTTAATAGTTGTATGTACACAATCAAAATGACCATCTACATTAACTACTTCAGGAAAAGAGAAAGGTTTTTTCATACCTTCAATATACAAATTACTACCAAACTTTGTATCTTCAGGTAGTTCTTCAATCTCTGTTAATGAAATGCATAACCACTTTTCAACTTCCAAACCCTTTGGTAATTTGGTTACACCTGTATTACATAAATCTAAATAACCTAATACTTTAAAGTTATTAGGTAACTCTGTAATATCTTTTCTACCTTCCAAATCTAAATTACCTTTATATATCAACTTACCATTTTCTTCGATAAGTTTTTTACCTATCAACTTTTCAAATTGTTCCTTTGTTATCATACTGCTATTTTATTTTTAGTTAAGTAGAACACTATTGTCATACTTTTCACGATGCAAAGGTAAGAAATAAATTTGAAATACGCAAGTAAATAACAAAAAAAGTTTTATTATTAATATTTTATTATATGATATATCATACATACACACGCATAATAATAATATATTATATATAGATAGTCTTACTTCATAGTATATCATATGGCAAATATTATTTTTTTTACGTTTAAGGGGTTATAAAGTTACTTCCTTTATATTTTACCACCTTATAATAGAAAACTCTTTACAATTAAAATAAATGATATAATAGACAACAATAAAGGGTGATAATAATTATCACCCTTTATTTCTTTTAGAATAATTTGTTTAATGTTTCGTTTACCTTCCCTATTAGTTGTTTAAGTTCTTCTAATACATATGTATTATTTGTTTGTGATTGGTGTACGTTCTTTTCTCTTTGTAGTCTTTCTTCTTTTAATTTTTGAACTCGCCTCAATTCTTCTAATATATATTGTTTTTTGTCTTCTTCTTCTTTGTAAAAACTTTTTAGAATGTCCTCTCCGTGTACAGATTGATATGCAACACTAAATCTACCTCGTTCATTCATAAATTTTTCAGGAAATTCAAAATCATCATCAAAAAAAGGTGTATTACCAATAGGGGTATAATATTGACTGCCTGAATGAAAAAAGCGTGCATAAAATATATTTGGGTTAACACGTTCCTTTGTCATTTCAGATACTTTAATCATTTCAAAACCATTTGCTTTCATAATTCTATATATTTTTAAATTGTCGTTCTGTTTTTAAAAGTGTGGGTTACTTGGTTTTATTTGCCCTTTCACCCACTTTAAATTACTAACTAAAAATTATTTATATGGAAAATTTTATTCTTCTACTTTGTTTAAAATATCTTTCCATTCTTCGTAAGTTCTACTTGTTGCTATTACGAATACTACTGAAAATAGAATAAATGTGAACATCATAATTATATTGTTTTTTAAGTTGTTAATACTTTGTTTTTTTTCTAATCACAATGCAAAGGTAAGAAATAATTTTGAAATATGCAAGTAAATAACAAGAAAAGTTTTGTATTTAAAATTTATTAACAAATATGGGTCTATTATATGATATATCATACATACACACGCATAATAATATATATTATATATAAAGATTAAAGGGTGAAGTATATAAATATTATACCTTCACCCTTGCTTAACTATACTAAATAAAAAATATCCTTATTATTAGTCTGTTACTTTATAATAGTATAACAAATCTTTTCCTTTAAAGTTGTCTAAAGCTATTTCTTGTGCTTTGTAATAAAGGTCTGAATATAATTGAGATAGTTCTGTTTTTTCCATATTGAAACACTCCCAAGATTTTATATTTAAAGCCATTACAAATTCTGTAAAATACTTTACATCATCTTTCCATTCTTTTACCACTCTTTTGAATGTAGTTTCAATACCATTTGCACCTTCCATTACTTCGGCTATTGTAAGGTCACTTGAAAAAGTTGTTAGTCTTTTATAACCACTATCACCCATTACTTGTTCAAAATAACTTTCACTTAATCTTGCTTGTACAAAAACGTTCATAATTCTATATATTTAAATTGTTAAGTAGAACACTATTGTCATACTTTTCACGATGCAAAGGTAGATAAAAACTTTGAATTGTGCAAGTAATTATCTACCTTTAACATTATTTTAACACTATCTGTATGTAAAGTTTATTTTGAAAATAATACATCACTATTTTTTAAAAGTGTTATTCAACTTTAAATCTCTTTTCAAAAATTGCTTTGATAGCTTTTGCATCTTCTTCGGCTTGCGCTCTTTCTTCTAATAGATAATAATTACCTACATTATAATTTTCATTATCATACTCATCGTATGTTTCAGTTACTTCTTCAATATTTAAAAGAGAGTCTATAAATAAATACTTTTTACCTTTTTTCGCTCTCCTTCTAAATTTCTCCATTGTCTTTGTTTTTGCATTCCATCGCAAACCCTCTTTTTTTAGGTCGTAGAAGAAAGATTGTTTTTCCCCTTCTGTGGCGTGTCGAAAATTTGAAGTAACCCATTCAGAATTTGAACAAGTTTCAATGTTAAAATAGCTATCAAATAAATTTTTATCTTCTCTGTAATTTGAAAAAATAAGGGTGCGTGTACCATCGTTTGATACTAAAATATCACCGTCTTTGAACTCTTCTTTTTGCTCTTCGATAATAATTTGATTATCTTCGATAGTTACCTTGCAACCTGTTGGAATAGTGATTTTATCTCCTACATTTAGTTTAATTTCCATAGTTGTATTGTTATATTTAATTTGTTATTACTTTTCACGATGCAAAGGTAAGGATAAACTTTGAAATATACAAACAACTTTCAACATTTAACAATAAATTAACGTATATACTTATTAGATTTGATACAAGTCTTTATTATATATAATAATATATATATTATAGCCTTGTGTGTAATAATTCGATATACGCAAAAAGAACGTGTAAATATATTAATTAAAGGTTACTTATACCAAACACAATAACAGCAAGTGCAAATAAGATATACATACCAATTAGCGAATAGAATATTATATCATTAATTGTTGTTTTATTATAATATCCTTCTTGTAGTTCATTTAAGAAATTAATTAATTCTTGTTTATTATTTTTTTCTGTATTCATAACTCTATTATTATTAATATTATTATATTTTTGATAAGACAGCTTATTAATATCAATTCCTTATACTTTATCAATCTGTGACTGAAAGTGTCTTAAAATGAAAATAAATAGGGTAATAAGTTATTTTCCTTATTTACCCTATTACATTTAAAATATATAGAAATTATCAAAAAGCGTTTCTTAATTTTTGAAAGAATGAAACCTTCTGTACAATAACGTTTTTATTTATTTTCTCTGAAATAAGTTGAGAATTTTCCTTCCTTAATTTAGCTATTTCTTTAGAAAGCTTTTTATTACGTTCTTTCAATGTATTAAATTCTTTTTCTGTAAAACAGCTATTTGTTTTTTCATTCTCTTTGTTGATATATTTATTAATTCTCTTTGTTAGTTTTTTATTTACAGACAATGCGTTAATGTACTTCTGTTTTATTTCATTGTACATACCTTCTACTTTATTTTTTTCCTTTATTGTCCATTTTAATACCACTTCCAATGGTATGTCATTATTAATTGGTAATATATTGTTATCATTCATATTTTTTAAATTTTATATGTAGGGTATTATTTCAACCCTACATTGTTTGTTTTAATACTCACATCTTTTATCATTTTCCATAATAATAAATTCTGTGTGTGGTAACTGAAACTTTCCATTTTTGAAATTATTTGCAGTCTTTTTAAATTTAAGTCCTACAATTACGTCTCCATCTTTGTAGCGTGCATCATAATTATCACCATTGATAACATTAAAACCCATAAACTTTTTAGGTAATTTACCACCAAATACCACGGCTACACGTCCACCCTTTTTAAGATATTCCTTTGCTATTTTCTCATTCTCTTTTGAGCCGTCCAATGAGAATGTAATATCATAGTTAGAATATTTATTCAATAACTCAAAATGCTTTGTTACTTTTGTATAATCATAAAACATTGTGTTTGGAAACATATCTAAAAGTGTTTTATTTCCTATCTTAAATAATAGTGGGTTTAAATCACTTGTACCATTAATTCTAATTGAAAATTCATTACCGATTAATTCTGCTTTTTTCTTTTCTCTTTTTATTTCGTGCAACATTAATTGCATAAAAACTTTTCTATTTGCAAAGAATAAACGTGTTTTTGTTATCCTTGATTTATCCAAATCATTTTTACCACCTAATCTATTTACTTTATTCATACCGCTACCCATTAGGCAGTTATCTTTACATTTAGAGTTGTTAGGGCAAATATTTATACCGCTTAAATCTGCTGAAGCTAAATAAAGACAATAAGTTGAGAAATTATGTAATAATGAGTGTTGCATCTTTGAACTTTGTGCTACATTACCCAAATAAGTAATACCTATTTCAGACAATGTATTTGTATAGCCTTTCCATTCAATGTTTCTCAGAGTTTCCATTTCTGTTTGATACTCAACAAAATCTAATCTATTCATTTAATTGTAAGTTTTAAATATTAAGTAAAACACTATTGATTTACTTTTCACAATGCAAAGGTAGGAATAAAGTTTGAATTATGCAAGCAAATAACAAAATAAGTTTTTATATTTAAGTTCTATTAACAAATAAATTTATCTAAAGGGTAATGAAAGAACAATTAAAAAACATATAAGCATAATAGTATAAAATATATATATTAATATATCCCCTATTTCATTATACAAGTCATAAAGTTTTTCTTCTTTGGATATTGGTAATAGTCCTTCTCTTTTTAGCCTTTCTTCTTTCAATTTTTGAACTCGTCTTTCCTCTTTTAAGATGCGTTGTTTTTCACTTTCTTCTTCCAAATAAAATTCATCTAAAATGTCTTCTCCGTGCACTATTCTTCTATATCCTAATTTACCATAATCAATTTCTTCAGGGAACTCAAAGTCATCATCAAACTTATATGTACTATCCATAGGTGTGTAATATTCAATTGCATTATAGGTATAGTTAATATAATATATATTTGGGTTAACACGTTCTTTTGTCATTTCAGATGCCTTAATCATTTCAAAACCATTTGTTTTCATAAAATATATTTTTTTCTAATTATTATTATTCAATATTGCAAAGATAAAAAATAAATTTGATATATAAAGAAGTAATATTATATAAAATAAAGTGTTTGTATTTTCATCTATTAAATAGAGTTCCACACAAACACCTTACTTGTACTTATTAAAGTCGATAATACTTTACCTACAATAAAATTAATAATTAGTCCTTACAAAAGAAGTCCTTAAATACCTCATTTCCATACTCTCCTTCAGTAAGGTTAATCATTTCCTTGATAGTATAAACCTCTTTCTTATTCTTACCTAACCTATTCTCTATGAAGTCCCTTGTACCAAATGAACAAGCACCTGTGATAACTCTATAACAAGTAATTGCATCCTTAAATGATAACTCACTATCTAAAGACAAACTTTCATAATCACTCTCATCTCTATCAGTGATTTTATAAAGCAAATCATCTTTAGCTTCTTCTAAAGTTTCTCCGTGTGACCACCTTCCTTCACCATCTGTTACAAGGTATGTAAATTCATTTCCACCATTCAAACGAATGTGGTATACATTACCTTTTTGTTGTATTATCTTACCAAAGATGTTATCAGCCTTGATATACTTATCACTTTCGTTTTCAAATAAATAAGCACCCTTATAATTAGGTTCAAAAGATACAGATATTTCATTATTAATACAAGTTTCTTTTTTAGTATGTTTGACTAAAATACCCTTTATTTCTTCATACTTTTCTTTAGTTACTATAAATTTTGGGCAAACCTTATGTAAATTAGAGTAGTCATTTAATTTATTATTAGATAAATCTAATATATGCCCAACAATTAACCCTTCAGACAATTCTTTAATCGGTGTTCTACCCAAAAATAAATCATTATATATAACTAAATTATCATTTAATTTTGATATATTTGTTCCATAAATAGTAAGATACCCATAAACTTCTTTAAGACCTTCAGATAATTCTGTTGTAGATGTTTCATACAAATTCAAAGCATCACTAACTTCCATTACCTTTGGTAACTTATCAAAGGTACTTACTGAAAAAACACATTCATCTTTAACATACAATTCTTCAGGCATACGTTTAATTATGGTAAATCTACATTCAAACCTACCATTCACCTTAACTACCTTTGGAAAGGAGAATGGTTTTTTCATTTCATTTGTATACAAACTTCTACCAAACTTTGTATCTTCAGGCAATTCTTCAATTGCTGTTCCTGAAATATCTATCCACATTTCAACCTCCAAACCTTTAGGTAATTTAGTTATGCCTGAATTATTTAAAATTAAACAACCTAATACCTTCAGGTTATCAGGCAACTCTTTTATATCCGCTCGTCTATATAATATTAAGTCACCATCATACACCAACTTACCATCCTTTTCAATAAGCTTTTCACCTATCAATTTTTCAAATTGTTCCTTTGTTATCATAATTCTATATATACATTTAAATTGTTACTACTTTGTTTCAACAATGCAAAGGTAGGAAATAAATTTGAATTACACAAGTATTTTTCTACATTTAACATTTAATTAACTAAAAACATTTATCAATTACATCCTTCAATTTTTTTGCCATTATATCATCAATCTCTATTACTTCGGGTATTATATATGTATAATTTTCATTATCTTTTTTATCGCCTCTTAAAGCAAGTATATAATTATATATTGCAAAATAAACTTTATTTATGGAATAATTTATACAATCATCCTCTGAAATAATATATTCTTTACCTTCTATGAATGTATAAAGTTCAAATTTATCATCTTCACATAATTTTACCTTTTCAATTTCCCAATAAATTTTTTCATCATCGAACCAAAAAAGAATACAAGGTTTATCCACCTTATTTTCATCATCAAAAACAACTTCTGTTTTATTTAACTCCTTTAATAAAGATATGACTTCTATTTTATTATCATTAATTACATCAGATAAATGTTTCATAATTCTATATATTTAAATTGTTATTGATTTACTTTCCACGATGCAAAGGTAAGAAATAAATTTGATTTATGCAAGTATTTATCTATCTTTTAACTATAAATTAACACATACACCTTACTTGTACTTATTCAAGTCAAAAGGTGTGATACTTTAAAGTTACCACACCTTCTATTACTTCTTATCTTATAGTGCTGTTACTAAATTATAAGTTTTTTGTAGCTTTCTTTGGATGTTACCATTTAATTGACTTTCAAACTTAATCTCATTATCTTTATTTGCCACAGCATTTTGGTAATAAGATGTTATTCCATTAATCAACCATAGTCCTGTTCCTCTTTCACCAATTTCTTGTCCAACACCACTTTCAATACAATCTTTTGCACTCACAAAGATATTTCTATTTCGAGTTGATATTCCATCAGAATAAATACTCTTTGTAGTATTATATACCTTAAGATTATCATCAGTTAATAATACTTCAGCTAATATTCTATCCAATTCATTTTCAGATAGTTTTATTTGCTTTAGATGGTCGAAACTTTCTTTAAGTGACTTGCTATACACATCATATAAATTTAATGCTTTAAAAGCAAATCTAATATTTTCTTCATTGGTTAAGTCCAAACGTGACATAATTTGTGATGTGTGTCGTAATGATAACTTACCACTATTATGTTTCATTGCATAATTAAGTGTGTTATTACAAACAACTCTTACAGGTGTTACCATACAATTTACTGCACCTGTTCCATCGTGTGATGTTGTAAATACCATATACATTTCAACTATATCATTACCTTTATTATCAAGGCGTATTTTTTCAGGAAACTTTGCTGTTACAAATACACGTTCACCATTTCCTAAAACACCTGCTGTTTCAATTACGGGTGTATCTTGACGTTCAGCCTTCATTCCACTACACATAGTATCAATGAATTGAAATGCATCCTTATTTTGTACAATTCCGTATTTATCAGAAACAACTCCAAGTGTGTTATTATTATCAGTTCTCACAGTTGCCTTCTTATTAGGTACAATGAGTTTTAATAACTCTCCTGCATTAATCATCTTATCATTAGACATTGACTCAATTAATTCAGGTGTTAAAGCTACCATTGGTGCTAAATCTACTTCATAATTAGCACGAGATAACTCTAAAGCCTCATTAACGAATAATGCTCTATCTTCTGAAAACACATTACCTAACTTATGCCAAGCTAATACTTGTCTTTCCTTATTACCTCTTTCTACATAAGAATAATCACCATTTCTAAATTCTAAATTGTGTGCCATAATTGTAAATTTTAAATTGTTACTACTTTGTTTTAACAATGCAAAGATAGACATTTATTTTTATAATACCAAATATTTTATCTATAAATTTATAGGATTAATGTTTATTAACAATTAATTTATATGTATAAAAAAAAGGAAGATATATATAATACCTTCCTTTGTTATATTTTTATTTACTAAATTCCATTACTAAACTTTCAATAGAACTCTCTATTTCTTCTGTATCTTCCAATACTTGTCTTAGTTCATATGGAGCACCATTCTTACCATGTCCTGTATTATCAAGATAGATGTAAGTTTCTTCTGATACATCAAATGCCTCGTAATAATATTGTAATGTTTTTGAAATGTCATTCTTTGTTGTTTTATTATTAAATTCACATTCAATACAATACTCCCTTCCATGTTTTGTATGCATTGTAAAAGTAACATTAAGTTTATTATCATCTTCTCTAAATGAAAATGACCATGTATCACATATTAACCCACTATTTAGTTCTTTTGATATGATATAATCTTTAATTGTTTCTATTTTCATAATTCTATATACATTTAAGTTGTTACTACTTTATTTAATATTGCAAAGGTAAGAAATAATTTTGAATTATGCAAGTTTTTTGCAATATATTTTCATATGTACCTCATCTGTACTTATTCAAGTCAAAGATTTATTGTATTTTTTGAAATAATAAAAAACCATGGACACTTTCACAAGCAACCATGGGTTCAAAAATAATCATGCAAAACTTACAATTTAAAATTTCAATAAAATAGCCAAATCATTTTTTAATCAAAAAAAATATCTTTATTTAATCTCTTCCATGACATACCAACCTCTATCAGTTTTTCTCCATGTAATATTAAATGTTTCCTCTATATCTCCAAATGTCAATGTAAATTTAGACTCTTTATCATTGATATGAACAAGTGAAATATTATTAGCTAAATCACCGAATGTTTCATTAACCCTTTCAGATAATATTTCTTTTCTTGTTAATTTTGTTGGTTTCCAATTTTTATTCAGATTATCTTTTACAATATCTCTGAATGTTAATTTTTTATTAGTCATAATTCTATATTTGTTTTATTTTGATAGTGCAAAAGTAAGAATAACTTTTTACATATACAAAAAAAATCTTACCTTTAACACTATTTTAACAATTAATCTTCACAAAAGAACACCTTAAATGTCTGATTGCCATACTCTCCTTTAGTAAGATTTATAATCTCCTTGATTGTATACTTATCCTTCTTGTTCTCACCCAATCTATGTTCAATAAAGTCCCTTGTTCCAAACGCACAAGCACCTGTAATCACTCTATAACAAGTAATAGCATCTTGGAAAGATAACTCACTATCCAAAGTTAGACCTTCATAGTCGCTTTTATTTCTATCAGTAATCTTAAAAAGCAAGTCATCTTTAGCGTCTTCTAACGTTGCTCCGTGTGACCATCGTCCTTCACCATCAGTTATAAGATAGGTAATTTCTTTATTACCATCCATTTGAATATGATATACATTACCTTTCTGCTCTACTATCTTAGATAAAATACCATCAGCTTTAAGATACCTTCCATTCTCATTTTCAAATAAATAAGCACCTTTATAGTTTGATTTAAAAGTGATACAAATATTATTACTATATGGTATATTATAGATTATATGTTCAGCTAAAATATCTTTTATTTCATTGTACTTCTCTTCAGTTACTTCAAATTTTGAACAATGTTTATGTAAGTTAGAGTAATCTCTAAAATTAGTATCACGCAAATCTAACTCACCACCAACAACCAACCCTTTAGGTAACTCTTCTATTAGTGCATTACATAAGATAAGATGTGTAGACACTACCAAATTATTAGGTAACTTCGACACCTTTGTACGACTTATACTAAGATATCCATAAACTTCCTTAAGTCCTTCGGGTAATTCTGTAATAGGTGTACCATATAAATCCAAACTACTTCTAATTTCCATTATCTTTGGTAACTTGTCAAATTTACTATATGAAAAATTACACTTCCAATTAACATACAATGTTTCAGGCATTATTTTAATGGTAGTAAATTCACAATCAAAATAACCATCTGTTTTTACTACCTTTGGGAATGAAAAGGGTTTCTTCATCTTATTTACACTCAACCCACCACCAAGCATTGTATCTTCAGGTAGTTCTTCTATATTAGTTCCTGAAATATCCAACCAACACTTAACCTCAAGTCCTTTTGGTAATTTAGTTATACCTGAACTATTTAAATCCAAACAACCTAACACTTTTAAATTATCAGGTAACTCTGTTATTTCTGTTCTTCCTTCTAAATCTAAATTACCATAACATACTAACTTACCTCCTTGTTCGATAAGTTCTATATCAACTAAATACTCAAACTCTTCTTTTGTAATCATAACTATACCATTATTAAATTTAATAAAAAAACAAAGATAGGGGTAAATTTTTACTTAACTGTTCATACCCCTATCTTTTAATCATCTTCTTTCTACAAATTACAAGATAATACTTTTAGTTATTTTTGTTAGAATTTCAAGTCCCAAATCTTCAAATTTAAAAGTGACTTCGTTTTCAGTTTCGTCTATACCTTTAATATAAACTTCATTATTCTTGGTATAAATTTTTTCAAGATAGAAGTCTTCACTATAACTATAGTCATTTTTATAAGTGGTATAGACTACACAATTATCACCTTCTTCTGCAATCTTGCAACCTTCTTCACCAAATGGCTTAAGAACATCAACTAATGTTGTTTTTAATTCTAATTTTAAATTTTGAATTTCATCAAGCTTTTTAGACACTAAATTCAATTTTTCTACTAATTCATTTGTTACTTTCATAATTCTATATACATTTAAATTATTAATACTAACTTTTAACAATACAAAGGTAGACAAAAAACTTGAAATACACAAGCATTTATCTACCTTTAACACTTTATTAACACTTATTCCTTACAAAAGAAGTCCTTAAATGTCTTATTGCCATACTCTCCATTAGTTAGCTTTATAATCTCTTTAATTGTGTAAACTTCTTTCTTATTTTTACCCAATCTGTTTTCAATAAAGTTCTTCGTTCCAAATGAGCAAGCACCCGTGATAACACGATAACATACAATAGCATCCTCAAAAGATAATTCGCTATCCAAAGTTAGACCTTCATAATCACTTTTATCCCTATCGGTTATCTTATATATTAAGTCATCTTTAGCACCTTCTAAAGTATATCCGTGTGACCAATGACCTTCACCATCGGTTACAAGATAAGTAATTTCTTCATCCCCAACTAATTTAACGTGGTATACATTTCCTTTTTGCTCTACTATCTTACCAAATATTTCGTCAGCCTTGATATACTTTCCATTCTTATTTTCAAAGAGGTAAGCACCTTTATAGTTTGGTTCAAATATAACCGCTATTTCATCATACCACACATTTTCTTTACTATGTTTAGCTAAGGTATCTTTAATCTCTTCATATTTATCTTCATCAATAATAAATTCTGAACAAACTTTATGTAAGTTAGAGTGGTCTTTTAAATTAGCATCATGTATATCTAACTTACACCCAACAACCAAACCTTCAGGTAACTCTGTGATAGATGTTTCATACAAATTCAAAATATAATCAACTTCCATTACCTTTGGTAATTTATCAAACGTACTTCTTGACAAATTACAACTCCAATTAACATATAGTTCTTCAGGCATACGTTTAATGGTAGTATTTCTACATTCAAAGCTACTATTCACCCTCATTTTCTTTGGAAAGGAAAAGGGTTTCTTCATATTATTAATATACAAATGTCCACCAAACTTAGTATCTTCAGGTAACTCTGTTATAGATGTTCCTGATATATATAAATCCCATATAACTTCCAAACCCTTTGGTAATTTAGTGACACCTGACTGATTTAAAACTAAATCCCCTAATACCCTTAGGTTATCAGGTAATTCTGTAATATCTTCCCTTTTAAACAAATCTAAATCACCATAATACACTAACTTACCTCCTTGTTCGATAAGTTCTATGCCTACTAACTTCTCAAATTGGTCCTTTGTTATCATAATTCTATATACATTTAAATTGTTACTACTTTATTTCAACATTGCAAAGATAAGAATAAAATTTGAAATACACAAATATTTTTCAAGTTTTAACACAAAAAAATTGGTGACAATAATCACTTACTATCACCAATGAAAACAAGTTAATTTAAATTTAACATTATTACAAGCCAAATATATTCCCTATAACTTTAATATTGTATTTAATTATATTACGTTCTGTTATATTCATTTTATGTTCCCCACGTTTTAAAGGAACAAAATAATAAGAATTATTATGCGTATGATATTTTACAACATATTTTTCACCATTATCAGTAATCACAATATCACCTTCAAAAATATTGTTGTTTAATGTATCAGATAGACCAATAAATTGTCCAATTGTGTATGGTTCTACATTGTACGATAAATTTAAGTCATCTTCATTACTTTCAATATATGTTTCCTCATTATAGTTATGAAAATTACCATATATCCAAGATAAATGTTCTGTACTATATCCTCTAAAAATATATTTTCGTGGGTTAACTTTTTTCAAACATTCATTTTCTTTGTCCAATTGCAACCCATTATTTATCAATTTACGATGTAGAATAGAAATCTCATCATCTGTTGCATCTCTTAAACAATCTAATGATAATGCTTGATAATTAATATCTGTTCTATCAGATGAATTGAAATAAGGTGTTACACTATTATTAGTATAAGAACCTATAAGAATAATAATATTATTGTCTTTAATAGTTACAATTGAACCAAATTTTAATGTTGTCACCATAATTCTATATATACATTTAAGTTGTTAATACTTTGTTTGATACTGCAAAGGTAGACAAATACTTTGAATTATGCAAGCATTTATCTACCTTTAACTATATTTTAACACTTAGTCCTTACAAAAGAAGTTCTTAAATGTAGTATTTCCATACTCACCTTCAGTGAGTTCGATAATTTCCTTAATTGTATACTTATCTTTCTTATTATTACCTAACCTATTTTTAATAAAGTCCCTTGTACCAAAAGAACAAGCACCCGTAATAACACGATAACACATAATAGCGTCCTCAAATGATAACTCACTATCCAATGTTAAGTTCTCATAGTCACTTTTATTCCTATCAGTGATTTTATAAAGTAAATCATCTTTAGCACCTTCTAAATTGCCTCCGTGTGCCCAATGACCCTCTCCATCGGTTACAAGGTAAGTAATATATTTATGATTTCTCAAACGAATGTGGTATACATTACCTTTTTGTTCTACTATCTTACCAAAAATACCATCAACATCAATATATTTACCATTCTTGTTTTCAAACAAATAAGCACCTTTATAGTTAGGTTCAAAAGTAACAAATATAACATCCCCATCGTCATAAGATATCTCATACTTAATCAGACTATCCTTTATTTCCTTATACTTTTTTTCATCAACTATAAATCTTGGAGAAAATTTATGCAAGTTTGAATAATCTCTCAATTTGGTACCACACAAATTTAACCAACTTCCAACAATTAACCCTTTTGGTAATTCTTCTATTTGTGTGTTACATAAAAAAATACTATTATATACAACTAAATTATCATTTAGTTTTGTTAACTTTGTATTACTAATTTCAAAGTTACCATAGACTTCCTTAAGTCCTTCAGGCATTTCTGTAATAGCTGTATCATTCAAATATAAACCAAATCTATTTTCCATTACATTCGGTAACTTGTCAAACGTACACCCTGAAAAATTACAATCATCTTCAGTATATAATTTTTCAGGCATCCTTTTAATAGTTGTATTCTTACAATTAAAATAACCATTTACCTTTAATACCCTTGGAAAGGAGAAAGGTTTTTTCATATCATTAACATATAAGCTACCATCAAGCATTGTATCTTCAGGTAGTTCTTCTATACCTGTTTCCGAAATTTCTAAAAAACATCCAACCTCGAGTCCTTTAGGTAACTTGGTTACACCTGATTTTTTTATTGTTAGATAGCCTAATACTTTCAAGTTATCAGGTAACTCTGTTATATCTGTTCTAAAAGATAAACCTAAATTACCATCATATACCAACTTACCTTCTTCTTCAATAAGCTTTTTATCAATTAGCTTTTCAAATTCTTCCTTTGTTATCATAACTCTATCTATATATTTTTAAATTGTTAATACTTTGTTTGATATTGCAAAGGTAAGAAATAATTTTGAATTACGCAAATATCTTTCAATATTTTTTCATATACATCTCATTTGTACTTATTGAAGTCTATCGTATTGTTATTTTATAGTACATATGAAATATTATTAGCTAAATCGCCAAATGTCTCATGATAATAATGTTTTATATACATCACATTAATACATACATCCGTGGACTATATAATACATTATGGCATATATATAATGTACGTATAATAATAGATTAAAACTACAATATAACCTTTCATTGTTAAAATATATAAAAAGATAAAAGTTTTACCTTGGAAAATTTGCACATCTCAGAAAATATTCTTACCTTTGCATTGTGAATAAGAAAAACAGGAGACAGAAGCTATAAAAGATGCATGAATCGTCATCTTGTACTTATTAAAGTCTAAAGTTTTTGTATAATTTTACCGAAAGGTAATCACAAACATTATAAAGAACATGCAAAAGCAGATTCAAGGCGTTGAACTGCTTTGTTCTTTTCGAAATTGAATTATTGGACAGACGTTGAATAAATTAGACAATGGACTTAATTAAGTATACATCTCAATGAAGATGTAATAAAAGGTATAGAAATGTCATCATATTGTACGGCATATAAAAGAAAAAAATAAATAGGTGTCCGTAGCACCGAATTTACGCTTGTGGACTATCCTCCTATGGATGACTGATTGTAGCAATGCAATGTACTAAAAAGTAGTGATAGGTTGAAGCAAGAAATGAAAACTACCTAAATCATAGATTTGAGTAGATTTTCATATACGGTCCATATACGTAAGTGAACAGTCATATCTAAAATATAAATAAAGTTTTTAGACACACGTATATATCTAATATTTCACGTATGACATCAAATTGTTTTTACCGAAAGGTAATCATAAAAAGGTAATCACAAATACACATAAACTAAATGTGTTTACATATAGTATATGTATAGATTAAATATGGAAGTATATATGTATATGTGTGTCATTTTCACAATAAAATATCTTATATATGTATTAATATGTATCTTACATATATTACTAAAATATATAAATGTTTTTCCAAAGGATATTTATTCTTTTACCGAAAGGTAATAAAAAATAATACAGTTGTTATTAATTCTATATACATTAGAGGCAGCCTGTAAAACAATTATGTTAAACAGGTTGCCCATTTTTTTTATGCATTAAAAATTAACATTCTCATAAACTATCATATATTATATGATAAAAAAGATGTGTATGTACTTATTTAAGTAAGATTATCATTTAAATATATATAAATTCAGATGTAATGTATTTACAAGCATTTACATAACAAAATTAAATATCATACAAGTAAATCCTTCTTCATATTGTATGTAAATACACACTATCTCTATACGAATATATTAATAATATATTTAAGTAATTACCATCATGTGTTATTTACATATTCATAATCCTTCCTTTCATTTTATCTGTAATAACATACGTAAAAAAACCATACCGTGTATTCCAATGATATGGTCAAAATATTAAATAAAAGAGATTTTAATAAATGCCTGACGTACTTATTAAAGTCTGACTATGAAAAGCAATTAATAATAATGCTAAAAGTATAGCAATCAAATCACTTATACAACTAATATTAGTATATAGTGGAAAATATCTTTTATATTTATTAAAATATTCTCTATTAAGTTTCCTATAATATTCAGAAGTTATAACAGACAATAGAATTATAAAAATAATATGTGAATAGTTTATCATAGATTTTCTCCTACCATTAATAGAAGTGCGAGGATGAAAATAAGAACGCTTAAAACAATCCCCATAATTATACACATATCAAATATTGGTTTTGGACAACCTTTAGTCATTGATATAGTTTTATTCTTATAAACAACATGTATTGTTGTAAGTAAAAGAATAAACGATAACGCAAAACAAATTAACCGTATATGAAAATCTATGATTTAGATAGTTTTCATTTCTTGCTTCAACCTATCACTACTTTTTAGTACATTATCTTATAATAATCAGTCATCCATAGGAGGATAGTCCACAAGCGTAAATTCGGTGCTACGGACACCTATTTGTGTTTTTATTATTACTATGCTGCCAACATTCGTTGACCTTCCAACAATATGTTCATTGCTGCATTCAAATCTCTATCATGATATTCTCCACATTCGGGGCAAACCCAAAATCTATCACTTAATTTTAAGTCTCGTTTCTTATATCCACAACATGAGCAAGTTTTACTTGATGGATAAAACCTATCAATAATCACAATCTTCTTGTCATTAACAAGTGCCTTATTAACCAAGATTTCCTTGAACTTGTAAAAGCCAACCTCGTGTATAGCTTTTGCAAGATGATGATTCTTAACCATACCTTCAACATTCAAATCTTCCATAAATATGGTATCGTAATAAGTAAGTAACTCATTCACAACACTATGTATGTAAGCATTCTTTTGGTTGGTTAGTTTCTCGAATAACCTTGCTATACGAATTTGCACCTTCCTTCTATTATTAGAACCTTTAACTTTCTTTGACAATTGTCTTTGAAGTTTCTTCACTTGATTCTCTTTCTTTTTGAAAAAATGTTTATTTTCAAACACCTCTCCATCACTTGTAATTACAAAGTCCTTAATTCCAAGGTCAATTCCAACATGCTTATTTGTGCATTGAAATTTCTTTAACTCAGTATCTTCCATTTCAATAAGAATAGATAAGAAGAAATTACCACTCTTGGTCTTCGATAAGGTAGCACTCCTTATATCCTTATTATACTTTTGCAATCTTCTGAAATACAAATCTGAACAACGAAACTTAATGTTCTTTAATGAGGTTATCAAACTGATATGTTTGGTTTCAAATGTGTTCTTTCTTGAAATAGCATCATAAGGGAACAATGCCGATTGTCTGTCCTTCTTTGTTTTAAATTTTGGAAACCCATTATGTTGTTTGAAGAACTTTTGGTAAGCACCATCCATTTGTCTAATGGCTTGTTTCATTACCTTTGTATTCTGTTCTTTCAACCAAGTATATTGTTCATCTTTCAGTAGAGTTCCATGAAACCACTTTGATAAATCATTTAGATTTAGGTTTGTCTTATCAGTTTTATAAGCACTTTGTTTCAGAACAAGCATTTGATTATAGACAAAACGATAACACCCAAGCACTCTATTAAGTGTTTGTTCTTGTGTCTTGTTTGGGTATAATCTTATCTTAATTGCTCTTAACATCTTTATTCTATTTATGTTTTAACTTTCTTCTTTAAGCACTTCGTTTTCCACTGAAACTTGCCATTGATTACTATCACTTTGCAAAAATACAAAAAATAGTTATGAAAACAAATAATTTGTAGTAGATTTTATTAATTTTTTACTCAACTGTTCATAGACCCAAAGTATTTAAAGGCTGTACAGCGTTAAAAACAATAACAATACCAATTAATGTGGATTCAATTGGTAAGGAAACATTTAATGCATGTCGAGAATTAACCAAAATAATTATTAAAAGAGAAAAACCTTCTATCTTAGGTGAAGATGCTTTTGAAAATTGTAGTAGCCAATTACAAATAAGTGTCCCTTTATCATCAGTTGAAGAATATAAAAATGATAATAAATGGAAACTATATGCTGATAAATTAATTTCAGAATAATAATAAAAAATAAAAGGAAGAAGTACATAAAAACCTTCTTCCTTTTTTGTTATCTAAAATATACTATTAATATCAACTTCTATTGTTTGTGGATTATTTAATAGCTGTTGTGTTAATTCAGAATTATCGAGATGTACATTACTTAATTCTAATGGATTTTTATTGTATACGAATACACAATTAGAACCTAATATAACAATGATTGAATCATCCTGATTATCATTCTTATTTATAAGAACTTTATCTATTTTTATTAATCTATCTTTATTGTCTAATATATAATCCATCCAATACTCACCATCAGGCATCATAAATATACAAGTTGCTTCATCCTCTTTTTTATTGATTCTTGTATATTTGGTCCAAGACATAACATTTTCACCTTTAGCTATATCTATAAGGGCACATTCATTACCTTTAATACAAAATGAATAAGAAGTTTCACCAATTGGATTTAATGAACCAATATTATCAATCCATTCGTCAAATAATATCTTACCTTTAGTAAGACTTACACAATTCACTTTTTTATTATTATTAAAAACAACATAGGTATTATAAAAGAGATATCCTATCCATATATTATCTAATATAATATCTAAACTATTTGTGTCCATAACAAAACCATCACGATTATCACTACTAACAATCAAAACATTATCAAATTCATCATATATAGAAAAAGAACTATCAATACTTCTTATAATATCACCATTTCTATCAAGAACAGTTAATTGTGCACCTGAATCATCACTATGAGCAAAAACAACGTATTTTTTCTTCTTATAATTGATTCTTTTTGTCATATTAGTATCACATACACATAACTCATTTTTAGAGGTATCCTGACAAAATAAAATACCCCTGTCACTAATATTCTTTAATACCTTAAGATTCGCAAATTTTGCTTCTTCACTATTATCCTCAGGGTTAAAAATAGAATATATATCAGCACCTATAAGTTTGGATAACTGTTCAGGAGACATAACATGGTCACTTCCACCATTACCATGATTCCACCTACAAGTAATTGTCTTAACATCACCTTTCTTATCAAATGATACAGCAATCATTGATAATCCATACTCATCTAATGGAACGTTCTCACCTTCTATTTTCTCTACATTTTCAAATCCTTCTTTCAATAGGAAATAAAACATTCCCAAACCATAATCTGTATACTTATTAAATGCAACTGCACTTTCTGTAACACACCAATTAGTATATTTGCTGTACTCCTTCGCATCTTCATATAATTTTATTGGAACAATTTCATAACCATTATAATTTCCATCTCCTGAACCATATTTTGAAGTTGATTGATGAGTATCTTCATTATTCTGTTCCACATCACCCTTAAAGGCATCAAAGAACTCTTGTAACGACATTCCATTTAAATCTTGATTATATCCCTGTTCCTTAGCTTTTGGAGCAATAACAAGCAAATATTGATTAATCTTTTGTAAAGTGGTGTTATCTAAATTATCCTCATTTTGTATAACCATTCTTACAATGGCAGGGTATAAATGAAACTCTGCCATTCTTACATTTGGAATATCATGTAAAACATTTTCAGTATATTCAATATCATTAACATTAGGTTTCATACTTCTTACAACCTTTCTTGCCAAAGATTGATTCTTTGAAGTACGATTCTCTATTAATAATTTATTATATTGATTTTCTTTTATTATAATTCTTTTAACCATAATATATTTTTAATTATTCATTATAATATTAGCAAAATTAATAGGTGTAAGTGTTCCACCATCTTCCTTTATATCATCAAGTTCATATAATGGTAATGTGCCTTCTAATTCAAGTTCACCATTAAATGCAAAAACCTTCTCATCTTCCTCATTACCAACAATAAGATATTTTACATTATCATAATTTGTTTCATAAGCTTTATTTAATGGTATATTATGAACTTTATCAGGTTCGGCAATTATTAATCTATATATACCATTTTTATCTTTAACAAGATAAGATGGGTCATTAAAATGATTTGTCATAGATTTCAATATATTGGACCATTCTAATGAATATCTACCTGATTCACCACTTATAAGAGAAATGTAATTATTATGAATACATAATACATAATCATCTATATTAATGTCATATAATATGTTTGCATAATCAATCCATCTATCAAATAATGCATACTTATTAACTGTATCAATAATTTGATATTTTTCTTCTGAATTTTCTAATACATAAAGTTTTTCACATGAACTGAAATCATGTATACCACTATCAACTATCTTTTTAAATGTAGTAGTGTCAAACGCACAACCGCCTTCATCATTACCAACCGCAATAATTAAAGTATCATTGACATCATCATAATTAACAAAATCATTAATAACTTCATATATAATATTACCCTTATTATCCAAGAATACATTTAACTCATTCTCACCACGTCCATCCATTGTCTCAGCACATATATAGTTCTTTCCATTATAATCAAATCTAACTGAATAATTATGATTATAAACGCACAATACATTCTTTTCTGTATCTTGACATAAGAATAAACCTTCCTTTTCATAAGTCTTTAACACCTTAATACCATCAGGGGCTGTCATGACCTTTTTATCCTCTTTATTAAAAATTGTATGTATATCAGCACCAATAACTTCTGAAACCTGTTCAGGAGACATAACATTATCATTACCTCCATTATCATGATTCCATCTACAAGAAATGGTATTAACTGAACCATCCATATCAAATGATACTGCAATCATTGATAAACCATATTCATCTAATGGGGCATTCTCACCTACCTTTTTCTCAACATTTTCAAAACCCTTCTTTAATAAGAAATAAAATAAACCTCTACCATCATTGGTATATAAAATGAAATGTCTTTGATTCTCTGTAACACACCAATCAGTGTATTTGCTGTACTTCTGTGCCTCTTCAAATGTTGAAATGGGAACTATATCATAACCATTATATTTACCGTCTCCTTGACCAAATTTAGCACTATTCTCACGATTGGCAGCCTCACCATTACCAACTTCTGTTTGAAAGGTGTCAAAGAACTCTTGTAATGACATTCCATTCAAATCTTGATTATATCCTTGTTCTTTTACCTTATCAGCAATCATTCCAACATATCTATTAATACGTTGAATAATATCTCTATCAAGATTGTCATAGTTTTGTAATACCATTCTTGTTACAGCAGGATATAAATGAAACTCTGCCATTCTTACATTAGGTATATCATGAAGAATATCACTCGTTACCTCTTTATCATCAGCTTCAGGTCTTAATGCTCTTACAACCTTTCTCGCCAAAGATTGATTCTTTGAAGCACGATTCTCTGTTAATATATGTTCAGTTGAATAAACAGCATTAAGTTGTCCTTCATTAATTAAAATTCTTTTCATGGTTAATTAATAGTTCTAATTGGTTTATAATTAAATCTTTTTATCACGTGTTCTATTTCCACACTATCTTCTCTATCAATGTCAACATATGATGAAGTAAATGTTTTATTAGCAATAATACAATCATTTCCTGATACAAATAAATAACAATATGGTGTTTCCTCTGAATAATATATCTTATTATTTGAACCATTTAATAATATACCATCTTCATCACTTATAATTAATACCTTTCCTTTATCTTGTTCAATAAAAGTAACACCATTGTCTTTATCTCTTCCTAATACATTAGTCCAATCTAATATTTTACCACCTGAAGCACTTTGTATTGATACTTTATTATCTAAAAAACAAATGAAACAATCATCATAAAGTGGATGGTCAAATGATGTATACTCATTAACCCATTTATCAAAAACAGGTTTATCTAAATCCATATGATATAATTGTTGTTTTCCATAAAATCCAGTTAAATAGATATATTCCTCGTCATCATAAGCCATTCTTATATCACTACTAATTTTCCGTTCAAGAGTATTTGAATCATATAAACCACCACCATTAGTCTCGGAACAAATAACTACAAGTAAACCATAAACTTCTAATGTTAATAATCCCCCAACATTCCACGCAATAATTGAACCATCATTTTTAATAATATATTCATAATGTTTACCTCTAACTGAAGTTTCAAACTTAACATATGGATGACCATTGAAAAAGGTCATATTTGAATACTTTAAGTTACATACCATTAACTCACCTTCATACTTACATAAATAAAAACCATTAGTTTCTTTATTTAGTATAATATCAAGATTATTAGGTTTTATAACTTTATTATCTTCAGGATTAAAAATGGAATATATATCAGTACCTATAACCTTTGAAACTTGTTCAGGAGACATAACGTTATCATTACCCCCATTATCATGATTCCATCTACAAGTAATTGTCTTAACATCACCCTTCTCATCAAATGATACTGCAATCATTGATAAACCATATTCATCCAATGGAGCATTCTCACCTACCTTTTTCTCAACATTCTCAAATCCTTTCTTTAGTAAGAAATAAAATAAACCATTACCTGCATAACGTGAAAATGCATCAGACATAGAAGTAACACACCAATCAGTGTATTTATTATACTCCTTAGCCTTTTCATATGTTTTTATGGGAACTATATCATAACCATTATAGGTACCGTCTCCTTGACCAAAAGAAGAACTCTTAGAACGTTCATCTTTAACTGTATTCTCCACATCACCCTTAAAGGTATCAAAGAACTCTTGTAAAGACATTCCATTTAAATCTTGATTAAAACCTTGTTCCTTAGCTTTGGGAGCAACAACAAGCAAATATTTATTAAGTTGTTGTATTACTTCAGCTGATAATGAATCCATGTTATTTAATACCATTCTTGTCACAGCAGGAAATAAATGGAAATCAGATAATCTTACATTAGGAATATCATGTAAAATACGATTAGTAATGTCATTATCATTCAAATCAGGTCTCATACTTCTTACAACCTTTCTTGCTAAAGATTGATTCTTTGAAGCACGATTCTCTGTTATCAACTTATTATATGTTGATTCTTTTATTATTATTCTTTTAATCATATCTTTATAAAAACACTTATTACTATTATAAATAGTAAATAAAATGGATGAGGATTAAATTATCCCCATCCATTAATAATTATTTTTTCTTTTTTCTAATCTATTGCTACTATCTTACTTGCATAATTTCTCCAACCATTAGCATCCTTATATTTTTGAACACTTCGTCTTGGAACTTTTATCTCTGTAAGAGCAGCACAGTTCCTAAATACTCCATCACCAAATGTAGGTGGTTCAACTGCATTTATAATAAATGTGGTTAATTTCACACAACCATCCATTACATATCCTTCAAATCTTTCCATAGTTGATGGGAATGTTACTGTATTCAAACCTACACAACTATCTAATGCTCTATATTTAGCAGTTGTTACACCTTCAGGAATCGTTAATGTTGTTAAACTATGACAGTTTGAAATTACATATGGTTCCAATATGGTAAAACCTTGTGGTAAAGTTAATTCTTTTAATGCCTTACAATTAAATAATGCTCGTTCTCCTATCTTTGTCACATTACTTGGAAGGGTAATACTTGTCAATGCTGTACAATTATAAAAAGTTTCTTTTTCTATCTTTGTTACACCATTTGGAATATCTACAGATGTTAATGAATTACATTGATAAAATGCAGCTTCTCCCATTTCAGTTAGATTTCTTGGTATATGTATATTATTCAAAGGAAAACAAAAATGAAAAGCATGTGCCCCTATCTTAGTAATATTATCATGAAATGTTACACTTGATAACGATTCACAATCTTGATATACATATGCAGGAAGTTCAGTAACACCACTTGGTATAACTGTTGATTGTATTTTCCTACATTGATTAAAACAAGCTACACCAATCTTTGTAAGTGATGGTGGTAACTCTATATCTTTTAATTTATGACAAGCATTAAAAGCAGAATTACCAATTTCTCTTAATGTACTTGGTAGTTTAACTCTTTCAAGTTCTTTATCGTCTGCACAAACATATTGACCCATTGTTGTTACACCTTCAGGTATATCAAGTTCCTTTAATTTAGAACAATTTGTAAAAGTATGTCCACCAATCTTTGTAAGTGATGATGGTAAAACAACATGTTCTAAAGATGAGCAATTAGCTAACATATATAATGGGGTTTCAGTTATTTTTGAAGATAACTTAACACGTTTTAATGCTGTTGATTTTAAAAATGTATATGAGTTTATCTCTGTAACAGTATCAGGCATGATAAGATTTTTTAATGAAGTGCATTCTGAAAAAGAACCACCACCAATACTTGTTACTGATTCAGGTATAACAACATCAACCAAGGATGTACATTTTTCAAATTGATTCCAATTGACAGCAGTAATACCGTATGGTATAACAACAGATTCTATAGATGTACATTCACTAAATAATTTACTTGGAATAGTTTTATCTGTATATTCATATAAGTCAATATACTCTATATTTGAAGTATTATCTTTTCCTTCTTTTGTATTAAATCCATAAGGGTAATCAGTATCAAGGTCAAGAACATTTACTCTTTCAGTTAATACTACTTCTTCTCCTTTTCGTTGTGATAAATCACTATAGTTTCTTCCCTTTAATATTGTGAGTGTTGTTCCCTCTTTTAGATAAATTGTAATTCTATTTGGTGTTTTCTTATTATAAAACGTTTGATTATCTTCATCTTCATTCTCAGCCTTTATAAAACCAACATATGGTTCAGTATATCTACCATCTCTTCGATAGTCAAGTTGGTCAGCATTTGTACTATGTAGACGTAGGTTTTTCATATTATATATATTATTTTTATTTCAAGTTATTATATATTAATCAGATGGTTGTATTTTTTGTATATATTGAGACCAATTAGGTGCATTTCTATATTCCTCAACACTTTCTTTTGGTACAGTAATAATCACTAATTTATTGCAATCTTTAAATATATTATTACCAATAATTGGTGGTGTTATAGAGTCTAATTTAAATTTTCTTAATTCAGTACATTTACCAAAAGCCTCATCACCTATTTTCTTTACTCTAAATGGTAGGTTAATTTCCTCTACTGTACCATTTTCATAAAAAGCTTTATTACCTATTTCTTCAATGGTATTACTTAATGGTAATCTTTCTTGTTGAACGCCTTTAAATAACCCATCATATATTTTCTTACCTTTATATTGATTAAGATTATATCCAATTAACCAAGAGTAACGTTTTCCCATTTCAGGTTGGACATCAAAAGTTAAACCATAAGGATAATCTTTTTTCATATCTAATAAATGAGTTCCTCCTGATATTAATTCAATAACACCTTCGGTATCATTTTCACTTGTAAAACGTTTTACTAATAAAGGACCATATGGTACTGCTGTTATTTCTATGAGGCTATCATCATCATTGTAATATGTAAGTTCTTCTTCCTCAACAAATCCAACATATGGATTAGGATATCCATTTTCAGCATAATGGTCTTCTTCTCTATCCGTTTTAAATAGTTTTAAATTCTCCATAATATATATTACTTATATTTTATTCTTTTAATAAATAGTTTATGATAATCATATAAAATAAATAAAGAGGAGAAACATTATTGCCCCTCCCCTTCATTTTTAAATTATAATAAATATAAATTTTATTTATTAATTCATTTGTTCAACAAATGTGGTAACTCCCTTAAGGGTTGCTGTATTCTCAGGTGTAATAAAGAATGTATTATCTTTAATAATTGGGTCAGTAATATTACCAGCAAGAACAAAACTCTTCTTAGTTGAAAAGTCATTATTACTTTGTATCACCAATCTATTTGTATCACCTTGAATATTTAAACCATTCTCACAATCTCTAAATACATTATCTTTAATAGCAATATTATTCATTAATCCTTTAGTATCAATGTTAATCGCAGTTATTGATTTATGAATAGAATTACCAATGAATGATATATTATCACTATTTACAAATTCCAATTCAGCAACGGAGATACCAACCTTATTACCAACAAGTAAGTTATTTGCAAATAAACAATCATCAGCCCATATATGTACAGCAAGACCTTCATTACAATCATAAATGGTATTGCTACTTATATTCACATATCTACCTGTTTCAACCGTAATACCTCTGTTACACTTTCTAACAACATTACCTGTTATAACTTGACCCTTTCCACTCTTCATCTTACCATCTCTATTTAAAGTGAAACGTTTTTGGTCCTCAACAAAGATACCACGCATTCCTCCACCAACACAAATATTGTTAGCAATAACAATGTCCTCAGCATCCCATTCATCATAACCTGTTCCAATACCAATACAAGAATGACCGAAAATATTTCCACCTCTACCTGCATCAATAATGATGTTATCAGTAATAGATACTCTATTCAAAAAGTCAATACCTAATGCAGTTGGTCTACTACCCACAGATTTAATTCTTGTAAAATGAGCATCCTTAATATAACGCATAAAGAAATGCTTACCTGTCTTTGTGGTCTTTGGACTCTGAACCTCTAAATCCGATACTCCAATATTATAAACAAAGTCACCCTCAAATAATGAGTAGTTATTCTTAACACCATCTTGCATATCTAAAATGGTATTACCAATACCCTGTCCTCTTAAATGAACATTACTCATAAATTTTACAGTACTCTTGAATATAAAAGTTCCTTTAGGTAATTCTATAATACCACCACCTGATTGACTAACCTTCTCAAATAAAGCAGTTAAAGCAGGACCATTATCAGGATTATCAACAGAAATACCATAGTTACCTGCCAAATATATATAACCACCATTTGAAGCAGCACTTTCAACAGCTTGAATCTTATCAAATAATTTCTGTGCTGTATATTCCTCATACTTGATACCATACAAATAATCACCTTGTACTCTACCTTTTGCTGTTACCTTAGCATACTCAGCACCAATAGGAAATTCAACAGTAACAAGTCTTAATTCACCATTACCCTTACTTATTTGATGGAAACCACAAAACTTCTTATTCTTATCATAAAAGTTAATACCACAATTGCTTTGCGCCATCATATTATACTCAAAAGCATCATAATCCTTATGACTTAAAAACTCTTGAGTTCCAACCCACTTAGTACTATTAACCTCTTGTCCTGCTTCAGCACCACCACTAACAACCAAATCAGAAAGATTAGTAACCTTCTTAACTTTATTCTTTTTAACCTCTTCATTAATTAAAACCTTTGGACTCTTGTCAAGCCATGAAAATTCAAAATTAATATAAGGTTTATTATAAAGATTTCTAAATCGAACAAATAAATATTTTACTTCTGATGGTTTAGTAAATTCTCTCTCCTCAAAAGGCTTAATCTCTATCTTTTCCTCACTGTAAAAGTCAGGTTTTGAACCATGCGTAGCACCACTATATGATTTCAACATATGAAAAGATAACACTTCACTATTAGAGAGATTTTTAATCTTAAATAATTTTGTATCTTCAACATTAATAGGAATTGATTGACCATTATTATTTAATTGAAATACATCATTATTCTTAATCCACATCTCACTACGCCATAAAGTAGTCTTACCTTCTACTATATCAGTGATAAATGTTCTTGTCTTCCAATTGGTAGTCTCTTCAGTACATCTCTTATCAAGTTCATTAACTACTTTGTCCAAAGGATTTAATTCAGTATACACTTGCTTGGTATGATAATTAATACACAAAGTATCTTTCTTTCTCAATAAAGAATCTCTATCACTACCTATTCTCGCAATCTTTATTAACTTACGAGTAGTATCAAATGTCATCAAATTAAAACTATCTTGTGACTTTGTACCATTCTCCCTCTCTTCATCAGTAACACCATTTGAACAAGTAGCACAGTCAATATTAAAACCTAATTGCTTTGGATAATTGGTTAAATAATACACATAATCTCTATGAGTATGACCACCTAACCAACATACAAAATCACCACCATTATCAATAAACTTCTGAACAGTAGCAGGTGCCTCACTATTAATAAATGCACTACCCTCACTTAATTTCTGAACGGTATCAAAAGCACAATCTATATGCGTTCTATCATTACCTGCAAAATAATGATTAGCACATACAACTGAAAGACCTTTTCCCTTAGCATCATTTAAAGCTGATTCTAACCAAGACTTTTGGTCAGCATCCCAATGCAATGCATCAAGACCTATTAATCTTAACTTCTGTGACTTATAATCTTTATACCAATAACATTTATTCACTGTGGAATTATCAACTAAACCAGCATCAACAAATGGCTTAATAAAGATATTATAATCCTCTTCTGCGGTAACAGTTAAATCATTCCAAGCTGTCTTTGCACTATCATGATTACCAATTGTAATCATCATCTTCTTTATATCATCATTCAAATAAGAATAATCATCCTTCAAAGAATCAAATACCATATCACCCGTACATAATACACCATCCATAGAAGTCTTATACTTCTCATAAAATTGCATTATACGCTTAAATTGAACCTTATCTGAATGAATATCTGAAAACCATAATAATACAACAGGCATTAAACCTGATGCACCACTAATGTTCATATTTAAATGACGCTTCAATTGTAATAACTTATTGTTAATCTCATTCTCACCATTCAATGAAACAATGTCAAGAGCATTATCACCAATATTCAAAGCCTCAACCAATGTTAACTTCTCCTCAACAATAGGAGCAATTGACCAAGTGTTCTCATAAGATGTACCATTAGATACATTCACAATCATATACTTAGCATCAGATGGAGGAACAACACTAACAACTGAACCCTTCTCTATAACATATACGTTATTATCCTCAATAGATAAACCATTCGCCTTCTGACCATTAACAGAAGTAGTAATGTCAATAGCCCAAGCATAATTAGAATCGTAATCACTATTACCCTTTATAATATAACTCTTACCCTGTTCAATAGGCAAATAAACATGCTGAAAACTACTAAAACCTGCCCACGTCTTTCTATCAGTAAGAAGATAATTATATTTCTTAGTTGGAATGGGAATAATCTTATTCTTTATTTCTCCAATCTCTTTAAATATATCCTTCTTTAATAATTTATCAGCCTCAATACGCTCAGACTTCTCAGTACTTAATTTATCATCAAGACCATTAACCTTTGTGGCTAATTCCTTCTCAGCCTCCTCATTAGATACAATACGTGACACATATCTAAATACCTCAGGCATACAAACAGAACCATCCTTCTTAGATTGAATACAAATAAACTTAGCACCAATAGGAGCAACAACCTCTAAACCACCATGATTAGGTATGTCATATGTTGTATTCTCACCAATAGGTAAGTTTAATTTAGTATTATTAGGTATTGTTGTCTGTGCATCAATCGTCCAACAAAACTTACTATCTATATCAGTAGTATTATTCAGAAATAAACGTTCACTCTCATTAACTGAAAGATACATACGCTGATTATTACTAAAACCTGCACTCGCAACATAAGGTTCACCAATAGTAGGACGAATAGCCTGAATACCATAAGTGGCTACATTGTACTCACTGATATCAACAGGCTTCTGCTTATCTATGGTTCTACTTAAAACCTCTTTAATCAAAAGCTTAGTTGGCATAGACTTATCATCATCATAATAATTCTTACCAGTCTTTACAATGTAACCAACAAATGGTCCAACATCTTTAGGAGCATTACCTCCCTGTTCACTTATTCTTTTTAAATTTCTCATAGCAAAATTAAATAATTATATATATACATATAATTATTCAATTGCTTTTATTTTATCCCCATATATACCCCACTTATTATCTTGCTTATATTTAACAACACTATCAGATGGAACTCTTATCTCAACAATAGCATTATCATCAAATACTGAATTACCCAATACAGGAGGTTCAATAGCATTAACTGTAACACTCGTTAAAGATGGACAAGAATTAAAAGCAATATCACCTATCTTTGTTACACCACTAGGTATTACTATATTAGTTAAGTTTTGACAATTATTAAAACTATTACGCTTTATTTCTGTTATATTATCAGACAATGTAACTGATGTTAAATTAAAACATTCATTGAATATGCTAGCACCAATAGATGTTACACTATTAGGGATAATTATATCCCTCAAAGAATTACAACCTCTAAAACAACTTGCACCAATTCTTTCTAAACCTTCAGATAATGTTATACTTGTTAAATTTTTACATCTATTAAAAGCCTCATCACCTATTACCCTAACACTATCAGGAATAACTATATTCTCTAATGAACTACAACCTATAAATACACTATTACCTATCTCTTCTAAACCTTCAGGTAAAGTAACCCTACTCAAAGCACTACATGAACCAAATAAATAAGTTTTAAGAACCTTAACATTATTAGGAATAACTATATAACTAAGTAAAGGGAGATTCATAAAGGCACCATCACCTATCTCAGTGACACTTTCAGGAATATTAATAGATGCAAATTCTGAACATTCAGCAAAAGCATAATCACCAATATGCTCTAATCCATCAGGTAAAATAATTAGTGGTAATCTTTTACAACCATAAAATGAATAATTACCTAAACTCTTTAAACTTGTAGATAAATCTATATTACTTAAATTCACACATTGATAAAATGAATATTCACCTATAGAAGATACATTATTACCCATCATAACAGTACTCAATGAACTACAGTCAGTAAAAGCATATTTACCAATACTTATAACACTATCAGGTATAGTAATATCATATATAGAATTAACACTTTCAAACATATAAGGATATATCTTATCACCCCGATACTTACTCAAATCAACCTCAGAAATACCATTAGTACCAGCCTGAGTCATTCTACTAATACCAAATGGATATTCAGACATATCCAATAAATGTTCACCATCTGTTAAATTAAATACACTAGTATTAATGTAATCTTCATCTAAATACTTATCAAAAGATTCATTACCACTAATAACCAAACGAATAATACTCTTAGGTACCACGTTATAATAACTCAAACCATTCTCAACAACAAAACCTACATAAGGTTCAACATAAGAAGATGAGTCAACATAAGACACCTGCTCAGCAGATAAATTGAAGAATTTTAAATTGCGCATAATATATTATTTTAATATAAATATCAAAACATAAGATAACACACAAAATAATAATAACATAACTAATAACACAAAAACTTATAAATTATAAGAAAAATATACTAATTCACTTACAAATTATTACTTACATACATGCACACAACTTACAAACTGTAAGAAAATACACATTAATACACAAAGATATACACACAAATATAAGGAAAATTAATACAAAATACAAGAAAAAACAAGCAATTAATACATAAATACATAAAACAACATACCCTAAAATTCTTACAATCTATAACTAAATACATATAATTTACTTACAAATTAACATTCACACATATGAACACAACTTACAAATCGTAAGAAAACAACTTAAATAACAGCAAAGGGATAATATAAACGATAACAGTAATCAAATACTTTAAATAAACAACAATAACTAACTCACTATCAGATAATTATGAGAAAA